>ERZ772977.286-NODE-286-length-38955-cov-5.903548_pt1 | contig 38955 bp, 50 predicted proteins | sample MGYA00511131_ERZ772977 | MGnify/ENA primary metagenome ERZ772977 (study PRJEB29015, sample SAMEA2737935) | human oral metagenome | biome: human oral; feature: human-associated habitat; material: dental | place: China | collected 2151 ...
TCCTATAAATTTGATATTGCTATTATAACAAAAATTTCACTATCTAACAATAGCCTGAAAAGGGAAATTGATTTCTGGGAGTTATATAGTCTTATTAGAAGAGGAGATTCTTTTTTTAAACCTTAGAAAATGATATAAACTAAAAATCACATACTAAAAAAACCGAAGCCTAAACTTCGGTTTGATTTTTGATTGGAAACTCTATTACTTAAGAGTAACTGAAAAGCACTATGTGAATTAACATATATGCGCAGAAAAAGCTTTAAAATAAGCATTTATACGTTGTAAAACATATATAATGTTCACCATAAAAATACAAAAGTTTTAAATTTATGCCCCCTTTTTGCCCCTTGTGTTTCTATTAAAAAGGACATTTTATAAAATGTCTGTTGTAAAGAAAAAAGCCCTACCAGCCTTGAGCTAGTAGGGTTGAATTAAATTTTAATATTTCTATTTTTTTATTTTTTAGTTTTTAGTGTTTTGCTCAATTCCGCTGAGAGCTTTGAGGTCTCCGTTGAGTTGACCGATGATCCGATTGAAGTCGTCATCATGGATGCTGATTTCTGCAGCGCCCGCATTGATCATACTTTGTACAGTTTCGATATGTCCGATACCGAATACTGTATCTCCTACAACTCCGAAGTAGCCTTGTTTTCCTGAGTGACTGCGCATAACTAACATTTTTTCTTTTCCTCTTTTCTTTGTGTTTGCTTGTTGTGGTACTGTTGTGTCTTGCGTGAATGGTAATTCAAACCAACCAACCATGCGTTGGCTTGGTGCGTTCCAATCAACGTAACTAAATGTTCCGTCGCTTGATAGGTTTCTACGAACTCTACGAACCCATCCGCCATTGTACAGAGCATCAGCATTACCGTCGATGTTCTGCTCAATGGTTGTAATCGTTCCGTCTTCGTGTTCTGCTACCACAAATCCGATATGTCCGAACGGATGGTATGGAGAACAATCAGAAACGAATACAGAGCCAACAGGCGGATTGTTAGAACCGTTGAAGTATGTCACCTTTAACCCCAACAGAGAAGCCCTGTCTAGTCCGTCTATGGCGTTTAAGTAACTAAAATTGAGATTATACAATCCTTGGTACTGTAAGATGTTATCAATTGCAGCAACACATTGCCCGCCATAAGGATTTGTTTTAACAGTCAGGCGTTGATTGACTACGCTGTTTAGCGTATCTAGTAATTGTCTTTGAGTAGTCAAAAGACCGCCTCCTTTTTATTAGTCTTCTTTTGGTTTGTTATAATCAAGCGCTTGACGGCTATCTGTAAGCCCTGCTGTAGTTGGGTCATTGACGATACCAACTAACACAAGGAAAGCGAATAGAACATTGATGAAGACTAAAATCTTATCAATGGTAGCCCCAAACTCAAGCTTGATACCGAAGATGTCAGCGAAAGCTTGGAAGAGCAAGGCAAGCGCTGGTACAAGAGCAAGCCAAAAGTTTTTGTTTTTCAAACGTACAGACCAGTTAATGTTTTTCATATTATATTTCCTTCTTTCTTTTATCGATTGCTAGTGATTAAGGTTTTGAGCTCTCTTACGTCTTCGCTCAATACCTTAACTTGTTCTGCCAAGACCAAGATGGCCTTGTTTTGTTCGTCGTGATTATCTAAGCGTTTGTTTGCAGAGCTTTTAAATTCTCTTAGATTCTCAACATCTTTCTCAATAATCACCATGCGTTTTTCTTGGGCTATAATCGCCCCTTTAAAGTTTCCGTAAATACCTAAGCAGACACCGACAAAGCCAATCATCATGCTAATGTCTTCTGGTGTAAAATGAATCATGCTACACCACCACCTTGAATGTTTGGCATGATAATTGAAACCGCTCCACGTTGGATCAATACTTGAACTTCTTCTCCGTTGTAGTTCCAATTGTCGATAAACTTCAAGATGACTGGTGAATCTTTAGGGTATTTAGGGTTGGTGTCGTATGGGTATTTAGCTTGGACAATATCTCCTGTATGATACCGTTTCTTATCTTTCATCGTTGGCAATATCTTAGAGATAGCTTGGTAGGTGCTCAAAGGCATATTGCCATTTGAAATGGTGTAATCAATAAAGATTGTTTGCAACTTGTCCAAGCGTTCTGTCACTTCTGTATTTTCGTCAGTCTGCTTAGATGTCATATCCAATTTTTGTTGCATGTCTGTGATGACACTTGTCGGATCTAACTCTGTTGTAACCACCCTCTTTACAACTTCGATTAGTGATTCATCGCTTTCGCCCATGCGGTCTCCTTCCAACACACGGTCGTATGCTGTGTACGGATCGTCGCATCGGATTGCTACAAAGGTTTTGTTTGCTTCTCGTAGATATTTATTTACTACTTTAAATTTCATATCACATTCCTTTCTCTGCTTCGTCAAATAGTTCTTTCAGTTCTGGATTAGCTTCCATCACTTTGTTGATAGCTTCTAAAGCTTCTTGTGATTCGCCAAGAAGAGCTTTCGAGTTTGCATTTTCTACTGACATATTGGCTATTTTGATAGCTAGTTCATTGATAATCTTATCTGTTGTGTTCATTAAATTTTGTAACCTCTTTTACGTAAAACTCCTGTGATGTGCGTTTTCGCTCCATCCTTAACCACATTATTTTGTACCAATTGCCCGAAACAAGTGAGCAAGTCCCAAAGGTAATCCCCAACACTCACACCTCCACCTAAGAAGAAGTTCTTAGAATAAACACCTTCAAGGAAGAAGTCGCCACGACCGATGAAGTGCTTCACCCCATTCTGGTTCATTGGTAAGATGTAAGTCTTTCCGTCTTCTGTATTCCCGTGGAAGTTCCAAGGGCTACGATACTTACCGTTGTTATAAATAAGAACACGGTCACCGACAAACTCAGTAAGAGATTCTTTATATCCTCCGCCTGTACCAGACCATATCCGAATACCTGCGAAGGTTTCATTATCGTGTCTTTCTGTCTTATCGTGGTTTGTACCAAAAATCATTAAAGCTGAGTTTGTATCCCTGAAATGCTCTGAGATAAACCCACCCTTTTTCAGTTTGATAAACTGAGAAGAACTTGTGCCCTCAATCCGCCTGATAACAGATTCCTCGCCAGTTGATGTCCAGATACCTTTTTGCAAGTCAATCCTCAACTCTCCGTTTAGAGATTCAATCATACCGCCCCGCATGGTTAAGCCTTGAAGCTTGCCACTGACAATGTTGTTTGCGTTTAGATTGATGAGGTTTACTATTCCTGCATCTAATGTACCTGCCGTTATCTTGTCCGCTGATATATTGGCGATCATGCTGCTTTTGATAATAGCATCATCAATCAGAGTTCTACCATTCAAGTGGATAACTTCCCCTTGAATACGGATGCTACTGCCTACAGTATTAATCTGAGATACAATATCACCATTTGAGTTCAAGTTTTGTACAGCCCATGAACCAGCTAACTGAGTAACCTTTGTGCTGACTGCATCAATTTTTCCATCAGAATCTTCATCTGCTTGTGACCAATCCGACGGTACATTTCCCAACTCTAGTTTATAACCTGCGACGAAGAGCTTTGCGTTTTTGTTGTTGCGTTCAAAACGCGGAGTCATTAAACCTGCTTTCGTGACTGAAAATGTAGCAGATACCCTTGTCCAGTTCGTGCCGACTTGTATATCTTTTCTTACTAAAGACAGCGAAGCTCTAGGCTCTACCAATCTGTTATCTAAGTACATAAAGACAAGGTCGTTCTCAATGCTGCTCTTGACGTAGGCGCTGAATGTATAGGTTTCACCAAGTCGAACCTCAACTACTTCTGATAAACCGAGCCATTCTTCCTGCCGGCTATATACTGACAAGCCTAAATATTTCTCTTGTTCAAGATTCCACTTTGATTTATTAAACCAATCGCCAGAGAAGTCTTTCGTTCCGACCATTAGGTTTCTTCCTCCAACCCTGAGTCTTGAAACTTCAGATTGGATAATTCCGCTCCCCATGACCATTTTAGAAATTTTAGTAGCAATACCATCTTCACTAGAGCCTAAAATACGTTCATAGAGTTTAGATGTTTCTTGCACCTGTTGAAATTCAACCTTACCAGCAAACTGTTTAGCAAGATTAGCAAAGCGTCCATCTGTGGATTGCTTGTAATCTGCAATCTTTTTCTCTACAGTATCAGGTAAAGTCTTTAAAGACTCCAGCGACTTCTTCATAGCCTCTACAGCATTAGTGTTAGCACCAGAAGCTGTCAACGCCTTCTGTGTCTCTTCCCCTTGTGCAACGATGGCTTGGTTGATTTTATCAACTTCTTTTTTAAAGTCGTCTTTAATCTGGTCAGCCCATTTGTTTCCAAAGGTTCTTACCAATTCGATCCAATGCTCACCATCCCATGTATACATGATGTGGTAGCCTTCATGGTCTGGATCTGGTTTGTACCACAAGTCGCCAACCTTCACTTTATCGGTCGGGGGGTCTTCGCTCCTGTACCAGTTACGATTAAATCCTCCTGCCCCATCTAGGAAGTCTAGCGCTCTCTTCTTAGAAAGCTCTACCGTTGAGTTCTGTAAGTCTGATTCAGATTGACTCTGTTGTAATTCTTTCAGACTGTCTGATTGGTTTATCTGATCCCCTAGCTTAATCTCGATAACTTCATTTGAAAGTTTCTCTCGTTTGATTTCAAAGATACGTGTCTCATAGTCGATGTTCATATCTGGACGAACAACACGGACAGTATCACCAATTTCACCTTTCAGGTATGCCGTTGTAGTAGAGAAAGTCACTTTAGGGTGAGCATTCGCTATAAGGTAATCATAGGTCATTTGAATCAGTTCGTTAGGGTCGTCTGTATCAAAATCAACCTTACCAATCCTTGGCCTCATGCCTGTATCTGATTTGATACCGTACTTCTCGGTAAGCTCCGCAAGCTCTAAGTAAGGAACACCTTTAGGCTTATTCAGAGGATTCTGTGGTTTTGTCCACACTAAATCCTTGAAATTCTTCTTACGGCTGTAACCGTTCCGTCTGTCGTCATTGGCTTCTGGAACAGAAACAATCTCAGAGTTACCAAGACCAATAACGGCTGTGTAAAACTCTGCTCGTTCTTCTTCCTTGATAATCTTTAAGGCATTGTGCCCATAGGTTACACGTTGACCTGTTCGATCTCCTATGCGTTTCTTTAAATCGATATACCGTGCGCCAATTTTATTCAAACTGATTTCGACAAAGAATTGCATTTCAAGATTAAACTTGTCACACACACGGAGCAGGCCATCAAAAACAGATAGGAAATAAAAGGTCAAATTCTTTTGTTCTGTCTCTGGCTTGTAGCGTAACTGCCAGTTTGTATTTTGTAGCAAATACTCAGCAGCTTGTACAGCCGTAACTTGAGTGATTCTGCTATCTTCTACATAGCTCTTTCGGAGTTCTTCTATACCAGATTGGACACATTCTAAATGGATAATGTGATCGTATGTTTGAACATTAGCAATAAAGAATAGATGATACTTGTAATATGCATCTTCTTTTTGAATAGCTACATATGCAGATTCAGAAAGCACATCATCTGGAATGTCTTCCATTTCAACTTCAAGACGGTCAGAAACATAATGCGTATCAGTTAAGGTCTCAGAATGTTTAACAGAGATAAGAGCTGACTTTGGGACGATACGTATCAGCTCTTCTTTATGATTAAATAAATAAATCACTGTTTCTCATCCCTCCATTCAACCAATGTAATTACCATGTTTTTACCAGTCACCCTCGTTCCGTCTCGTAAAAAGAAAATCTCAGGATCAGACAATCTAACCAGTTCAGTTAAGATTGACCTACCGTCATACATGATAGAGATTTCATTTTCTAACCACTCTATTTTTAGTCTGTTGCCTGCTAAGTAATTCCCTTTAAACCTAATAACGTTGTAGCCAGTTTGAATTGCGATTTCATTCGCATTAACAGATACCGTCGCTTCTATTTTTGTAGGGAGAACCATTGAAGCATATGTTAATTGAACAAGACCTGTAGTTGAAGATTGCTTGTCAGACTGCATGTATGGGTACGGAACAAACAAAGTAAAACTACCTTGTGCTAAGTAATTTGTTTGAGAGATACTACCCGTATTTGTGAAATGCCCTTGGTAGCTATAGCCTTGAGTATCTGCAAAACGAATGGTAAGAACATCATCTTTTTTAAGAATCTTGTTCATTTTCTCAAATGCTCCTCTTAGCTCTTCATTGCTATTGCAATCTAGGATGTATTCCACTTCAAGTTCAATTGGCTTTTCTTGCAGGGAATTAACCCTAACACCAGCCCGTGCAGGAATGGTTGTTGTGTTAACTTCACGACCAACCAAACCTCGGCCTGATACCTTTACTTGGCGATACTGAGGGATTGCGTCCATCAGGTCAACGCCATTTAGTGTGATATTGTCAGAAGGCTTAATTTTAGCCTTACTACTGTATACTGCTACCATTTAAACCTCCTATCAATAATAGTAGTTAAGCCGTGATTGGCTTTGTTGCGTGTGCGTGATGTCTTCTACTAACTGACCAAACTCTCTTTGATTGATTATGACTTTCTGATTCCCTTTACGTTCTAGTAATTCAATTACCTTGCTCATCATTTGAGTTTGCATATCAGAGAACTTAGCCATAATTTTTTCAAAGCTTTCGGAGTCAGAAGACTGATTGTTGTTTGTTGTAACAGTCGTTGTTCTAACGGAGTTTATCTTTTGGAAGAACGGGGAATTCTCAGAGAATTTCTCATACCCAATACCATCCTTGTAGTGAGGGAATAGTTTCTTTGTCATACTAGCCCGCAAGACTTTAGAACCTCGTGGTAGTGACAACATAACATTACGCCCTTCAGGGATAAACGCTTCACCACTTGGTAGTGTTACCAACTCACGATACAAAGGCCCACTTTCGTCATTGACTACAGCCATACCGCCCTTGTGGTAGTTTGTACCTCGTTCATAACCAAACAGACGACCGACACTATTTACAACTCTATTCACTACTTCTGTAGCTGTAATTGTTGTATGCCAGAAAGTTGGGATAGAACGGATACCATAATCCGCTCTTCCTGCAGCATCAATAGCGCTTGAAGCGTCTGCTGTAATTGGTTTGGTTGGACTGCCCAATGCATTCCACTCACTTTGCTTATTAATGGCTGACTGTCCAGCGTTTAGCGCATTAGACGAATCAGCAGTAATAGGTTTAGTTGGACTACCTAGAGCATTCCATTCGCTCTGTTTGTTGATGGCTAACTGGCCTTGAGAGGTTGCGTTTGAAGCATCTGCTGTAATAGGTTTAGTTGGTACTCCAAAGGAATTGTATGCGCCAAGAGCGCCTACACCTATTGCAGAACCTTCAACAGCGGAGCTTGGGTCAACTTTAATTTGTTTGACATCTGCTGGTGTTCCGTTCCACTGTGCGAGTTTGTCAATAGTTAGTTGTGTATTTAATATCCCGTTCTCTGGATTTACTTTTAAATCTTTAGGGAACGGATTTGTTGCATCCCATTCAGTAAGTGTCTGTGTAGACCGATTAACAGCATTGCGAACTTCAGTGTCTTTTGCGACCAACTCTTTTTGTTGCGGAGTTAATAAGTTCCAATTATCCAATGCGGCCTTTGCAAGAGAAGCTTTGCTCATAACTTCCTTGTTATCCATCAATAATTGTTTAACTTCGGCAGGCATGCTATTCCAAGTCTTCAAGTGACTCTCGCTATCGAAGATAGCCTGTAATCCTGACTTGCCGTCTACTATCAACTTCTTCTCTTCAGGGGTCATTTCATTCCACTTGCCAGATTCAACCAATGCTTCCGCTATTGTTGCTCTAGCATTGGTAGTAATGTTTGCGTTTTTTGCAATGAACTTGAACTTCTCCCAACCCTCTGCAGATTTAGTAGCTTCTCCAATCACTTCTTTTACATTTGATTTAACAGTAAATGTACCGTTTTTATCAATGTTACCGACCAAGAGAGACCAAGCGTCGTTGGCTTCTCTTGTACTTTGAGACATATCTTTCGTATACTTAGCTAACATGCTGTGAGAATTGCCAACCTTGGAAGATGCCTCTGATGCCTTCTTACCAATTTCTTCATAAGAAAGACCATACTCTTCCAATGTCTTCTTGGCTTCTTCCCAATAGTTCCAACTTTGGCCAGTTCTAGCTTTTAGTTTTCCGTCCAAAGCCTGCATGACTTCGTAATACTTCTTACCGATACGCTCCATAGTAGAAGAGTGTTCGCTTTCCAAAGTTGCGAGTTTTGTATTATATTCTTTCTGCGTAAGAGCTTTTTCTTCCAAAAGGAATTTAAGTTCTTCTTTGGATTTCTGATAATACTTATTCTCAGCTTTCATAGCTTCTTCTAGTGAAGCCCTACTTTGTTTGAGTTGCGTCTCGTTAAGTTGGTAGATTTCTCCGTTCAAAGCTGTCAGGATTGCTGCCTGCTTCTTCTTGGAAAGGTGCATAACATCTAACTTAGCTTTTATCATTTCGTTCTGAGCATTCAAAACAATTTCTTTTTCTTCTGCTGAGAACTTGCTCACATCACCGTTGTGCCGTTGGTAAATCTCATTTACCTGATTCATCATGGCTGATGTATTATCCACAACTGCTTGGTTATGTTTTCTAGCGTTCTCTATTTGCTCTTCACTCAGTCCCCATTTCTTGGATAGTTTTGAAACCTTGGCATCAGCTTCTGCTGCAGACTTAACAATACTGTCGTACATATCTTTAAAGGCTTTACTTACCTTCTCAACACCGTCAGCTTGATTCACAAAATCATTGATGGCGTTCTTGGATTCATCAACCGTATTCTTGAATTGTCTAAGCTCTCTCCGTTCTGTATCGCTAACCGCAACGCCAAACTCCTCTGTAGCTTCTCTTGCTTTGTCCTGTTGGTAACTTAAATAAGCTAATCCACCAGCCAAGAGAGCTACACCAGCAATAACAGCGCTTGTTGGATTAAACAGAGCTGTAAGCAATGAACCTTTGCTTGCTAGACCACCTACACTTTCTGCAGCAGTTGAAGCAGAACTTCCAACACTTGCGATAGAAGAAGTAATTGATGTTATATCTTTGGTAGCTTTGAAAGTTTCAATTGTCGCTTTTATACCACCTGTGAGACTAGCCACACCAGTTAGTGTTTTTCCAAGTGCCCCAGTTAATAAGCTAAGAACTCCTGTGAACGGACTGACTGCTGCTGCTGCAAGACCGAACTTAACAATCATCGTTTGAGTTTCTGGTGACAGTTCTTTAAACCAATCGATTACCTTGATTCCTTCTTTTAGGAAATCATTAATGATTGGCAATAACTTAGAACCAATTTCAATACCTAATACTTCAAACTCTGCTTTAGCTTTTGCCAATTGGTTTTGTGATGACTGCATCATTGTCTCAGCCATACGCTTGGTTGCACCGTGAGCATTTTCGGTTTCTTTCGTCAGGTTACGCAAAGCGTCTCCGCCTTGTGCGATCAAAGCGTTGAAACCTGCTTGCCCTGTTTTACCTACTGCTTGAGAAAAAAGCGCTGCCTTTTGCGCACCAGTTAGACCTTCAGTGTTCTTGCGTGCTAAGTCTAAGACATCTGCAAGAGTGAGGTTTCCTGCCCTAAATTCTTCAACAGAGATCCCTAGTTCATCAAATGCAGCTTTCTGTGATTTAGTAGGCTTAACCAAGGCTGTCAGTACGTTACGTAAGTTCGTACCTGCTTTTTCACCTTCGATACCACGTTGAGAAAGCAAACCGACTGCCGCTGCAGTTTCTTCTAAAGAAATACCTGCGGTTGCCGCCATCGGGCCGACATATTCCATTGCCACACCGATACTAGAAAAGTCCGCTGCGGTCTTGTTAGCTACGAATGTTAAGCTATCAGTCACTCGTTGAGTATCTTCTGCCTTCAGGTTGAACTGTTCAAGAATTGCGGTAGTTGCATGCATTACTGTTCCGAAGTGTTCGCCAGAGGCTTTACTTGCTTCCAATACGTGAGGCATTGCCGCCATCGTTTGATTGGCATCGTAACCCCTACGGATCATTTCAGTCATACCTTCAATGACTACATCAGTAGACAAACCATAATCTGTTGCGTACTTCTTAACAGAATCACTTAACTGCGTCATGACACCAGTTAATTTAGTCGCTGGTACATCATCTGCAATCAAAGCTTGAATAGTCATCATGCCGTTTTCAAACTCTGCTGCACTCTTGACTGCTGCACCAAAACCAATTGTTAAAGCAGCAGACATACCTCTTGTAGCAGAACTAATCCTTCCGAGGCCTTGGCTGATATTTGTTACCCCTTGTCCTGCTCGTGCAATAACACTATGCTGTGAATACTGTTCTTTAATAGCATTAGCAAGCTCCCCACGATAAGCAACTAACTTTGCTTGACCTTCTTGGTAGCTTTTAGCCAATCTATAAGACTGATCTGTTAGCTCTCCTGTTGCAGTTTTACTTCTTTCAAAGTCTTGAGCTAGTTTGTTTTGATAAAGTGATTGTTGTTGGATAGCACCTTTTAAAGTGTTTATCTTATCACCGTATGCCCTGAAAGCTTCTGCCCCATTCTTGGCATATTTGATATGTGCATCGCTGGTTCGGAGTTGCCTATCATACGTTGCGATACTACGCTGAAAGGACTTTAGACTGTTACTTGATTCTGTTAGCTTTTGAGCAAAACCAGAATTGTCCAAGCCAAGGTGGACAACCATATTTCCTAATGGTGTTGCTATCTTAACCACCTCCTGTGCTCTTTATAAAGTCTTCCAATGACATGACTTCTTCTTTCTCTTCTTCCTCAATATCTGTATTTAATACAGCTATAAGGGTTTCAAAGTCTGTTTCCATAATGTCATTGATTGTAAATCCGCTACCGTTTGCGACAAGGCTTTTAACTAGTTTGAGGAATCTTTCTCTACCATCTGACGGGCTAACTCCTGTAGCTTTGGGTCTTCTTCTTTTCTCACTCCGATAGCTGTTAAGATGATATCGTCTACAGTCTCTTCAAGTTCCCATGCATTCAATCCATCAAGGATAGCTTTGGCTGTAACTTTCTTAGCTGAGAATAGAGAAGCACAAAACTCAATTCTGTCCATCAGATAATCTTTAGGAGAATAAGCTTCACCACTTTCTAGTTTTGCTTGTAAATCCCAAAATTCCAATACCTTGCTTGCAGGTACTTTGTCTTGTTCATACGTTACCTTATCATCGTTTTTGTCTCGTAAGGTCAACTTTAATTTTGTCATTGTGATTCCTTTCTAAAAAGAAAAAAGATGGGTTTCCCCATCTTGTGCTATTAAGCAGATTCAATACCAAGTTGTTTCTTCAACTCTTTGACTTTCTCTTCATCTTTACCGATGTACTTCACAACGTAAGAACCTTTAGTGTCGTCAGCGTCAGAAGCGATAGAAGAGAACTTAAACTTATCTCCATCTGGTTCTTCTTGTGAACCTTTCTTAGTCTTCATGTCAATGTCTGCTGCAGAGAATTGACCTTTGAAGAAACCGATGTAAGCTTTCTCGCCAGCAAGAGTTTCAGATTCCAAAAGCAAAGAGCAGTATGGAGGTTCTGTATCATCACCGATGTATACCAAACCATTCTTTTCTTTGTATCCGAGAATTTTGTTAACTGCTTTTTCCAAAAGGTCAAGTAATGTAATATCAATTTTCACATCACCTACACCTTTATTTGCTACGTAGTAAGCCAAATCTGAACCGAAGGTTTTTACTGGATCAGAAGACAAGCCAGTGATGTTTGCTGTTTGCGTAGCACCTTCTCCTTGCTTACCTTCAACTTTAAATACGTTTGTTCCAAGTGTAGGAGTATCTGGAGTATCACCAAACACACGGATAGTCGCACGTTTAAAACCAACTAATGTCATTTAATTAATTCCTTTCAATATTCAATATCATAGAGTTGAGCTGAACCACGGTATGTTCTTGCATCAACATACCGCTTCGTTCCCTCAAAGTATTCATCTAAGCTACCTGATTGTTGAAAGAAGTTTAAATCTAACAAAACTTTCTCAACTTCTCTAGCTAGCCTCTTTGTCTCGTAGTAGTCACTACTTTCTACGTTAATCTGATAAGTAAAATGTCTTTGCAAGAACTTGTCACTTCCAAATGCGCTCTGACTAGGAGGATTTAATGCAATCAAAACAATACTGCTTGCGTTTCCTGCTAGACTTTCTGGGCGCTGAAACATACCGATATACACATCTTCTAAGTTTAGCTTTTCCAATGCGTCACATATAACATCTCCCATGTTCTTCATCTAGCCAATTCCTCCAATTTCTCACGCATACGTTCAGCAAAAGGGGCTTGCTGTGCTTCTGCATACTGCCTTAGTTTCCCAAATCCTCGGATACTTCCATTAGGAGGGTAGGTTTTACCATACTTAGTAAATCCAAACTCGTTCAAGTGTTCTAGTCGCCAACGTGAACCAGCTCCCCAACCTACTTTAGCTTGGAAAATTTCACCGCCTATCTTTCTAGCCTCTGAGTGAGTCGTCTCTTGCGTTGTTCTGCCTGTTCGTTGGAATGTACCCGTTACTTCTTTTAGGTCATTCTCTGCGAACTCTGCAGCGTAATTGATCGCCTCACGGCTAATGCGGTTTCTTCTTCCAGAACCAAGTTTATTGTTTAGGTTTCTAAGAACCTCATCTACTCCCTCAACACTAATTCCCCACCGTTCCATTGAAATCTCCTTTCAATAGCAATGTGATGTATCGATCACTAGGGCGGATATCTTCAATTCCCCAAAGACCTTCATAAGCCTTATCTTTGATGGTTACAAAGTGACTGTTCTTTGGTAAATAAGAACCTAAAGGATTCCTTATGACGATTGTCACCGCACGTTGAATACCTTTGCCTCTCATAATCTCGATATCTTTTAGTGATGGGTTGTAGATTTCTGCCCAAGCTTTAAACAATTCTTTTTGTTCTTGTGCTTGGTTAGGCAATCTTCCTTTTGGTTTTGCTGATGAGAAGATAACCATTGTATTTAACTTCCCGTTGTCTACCTTTTCATCTTTAATAGATTTTTTTCTTAGCATATTATCCCTCCTTCAATGAATTGAGAAAGGTCTGTAGTTCAATTTCATCTGCGTAGTTCTTTTGAAATTCATCTAATGCGTCATGGTAGACATATCTAGCACGTTCAAAGGTTAGCTCTGTCAGCATTTCATCAAGTTCTGTTGCTCCGACAAGCGAAGTAGTGGCTACGATACTAGAGGTTAACATTCTTTTTAAGCGTTCGTCTTCATCTTCGCTTGTAATGCGCATACGCTCTTTGAATGCTTGTAGCTCATTTTTTGCAAACTCATCTGTATCAATAGCCATGCTTCTTTACTCCTCTGTTTCTTCTTCCGCTTCTTCTACAAAGTCCATTGGTAGGGCGCTTTGTAGCGCTTTAAAGCGTACTTTGGTAGCTTCAAAGACTTCTCCTGCTTGACGGATAACGCCTGCATCGAAGTCTTCAAAACCTTTTAATACTCTAACCTTCATAGGCTACTCCTTTCTTATCCACCCGCAAGTGTAAGGAGTGCTGAAACGTGGTTGTCTTTCGCTTTACCGTACCAGTAAGACTTAGCAGTAACCAATTGCAAGTCATCGATAGCCAATGTTTGGTCAAACTCTTCCAATGCTACACCGCCTCCGATATATGCATCATAGCGGTTTGCTACAAAGGCAATGGCCTTACCAGAAGCAATAGCTGTACATTCAACCAACTGGATACCAAATGGAAGAACTGCTGTGTAAACACCTTGAGCGTTCAAGTTAGTGAATTTTGCAAGCAATTCATAGTAATCAGTAGAATTCACAAGCAAGTAAGTTTGACCTGCAATTTTTAAGGGTTTTCCCTTCTCTGACACAGAAAGGTGTTTCATGACTGGTGCAAAAAGTTTAGGAGCGGTTTCAGGAGTCAATGTTGCAAGACTAGCGAGTGATTCTTTGTCTGTGCTGTACACAACTCTATCACTTTGTACAGTACCCTTAGAAAGGTCTTTGATAAGCCCTACTGGTTTAGATTCCCCAGTTCCGTTTACGATAGCGTCTTCAAGAGCTACTGACATAGCTTCTTTGATTTGCTCCATAACGAATTGTTTCAACCAAGTTGCGCCAAACTTCAATGCATCTTTAGGGATTACTACAAATGCAGTAAGTTTGTTTTGCTCAAAGCCTTTTTCTTCAAAAGTAGCGTCAAGCTGACCTTTGATTTCATCACTGATTTTGCCCCAGTATGCAGTGCCATTTTCTGTTTTAACAGCAAGAGCTTTCAAACGTACTCCAGCGTTCTTGAAATTGATAATAGAAAGTAATAGATGTTCTTGAACCAATTCATCAAATACTTGATTTACTGTTTCTTCTGGAAGAAGCGCTCCATTCTTGGTTCCAACATTCTTGTTGATCTCGTTGAAGAATTTAATTTCATTAGCAGACATCTTAGGATTCTTTTGGAATGTGTTAAAGAGTTCTTCTGCTTCTTTCTTGCTTGCTTCTGATACAACTTCAAGGAGTTCTTCTCCCATTGTTGACATAGCTGCTGCATATAGTTCATTGCGCTGTTCAGAATCAACATTGTTTCCAACAGCTTCTGTGAATTTTGCTAATGCTTCTTGATAGCGTGGTAGTTTAGTAAGATTAATTGTCATTTATTGGATAGTCCTTTCTTAAAAAAATAAATAGTCAGCTAGTACATCATGTTGCACGGCTTCCTCTTCTGCCTTCGGAGTTGAAGACTTTTCAAATTGCTCTAGTTTAGACTCTAAAGCCTCAATGCGGACAAGTAGGATATTGAGTTGTTCTCTTTGCTCCATACTTGCTTTTAGTTCCATGATTTTATCCTGTGGGAAAATAGCACCGAAGGAAGCGACAACGGCTGGTGCTGATTCCATAAATAGGATTTCATCTACTAGGCCGATTGCCAAAGCACGTTCAGCGGTAAAGAATGTCTCTTTATCCATTAGCTCCCGTACTTCTTCAATAGGTTTTCCAGTCTTGCGCTGGTAAAGGTCAGCAAGAGATACTGAAGTATTTTCGATTACTTCACTTGCATGCGCCAGGTCTCGGTAATCGCCTTGTGCGACCATGCTTGCGTTGTGGATCATGACTTGTGCTGTAGGTGACATTTTAATTTTGTCTCCAGCCATCATGATGACACTTGCGATGCTTGCAGCAAGACCTGTTACCACGACTTCGACTTCTCCTTGGTAAGATTTGAGGAGCGTGTAGATTTCACTACCAGCGAAAACAGAACCACCTTGAGAATTAATAGCAACTTGAATAGGTTCAGAACCGTCTAATGTCATCAAGAATTCCTTAACGTCTTTCGGACATGTAGCGCTCATCTCAAACCATTCATAAACCGATTTGTCGTTGTCATTCACAATGACACCGTTAATCTCCATTCTTTTCATGGTTATCCTTTCCTATGGAGCCTAACTCCATATAATTTTTCGTAAGCAAGAATTTATCACCGCCTTCAACTGGTTTATATCCAAGCTCCCGTCTGATTTCATTTCTTGTGAATGAACCAGAACTAAGTAACTTATCGATACTAGAAGACAAAGAAAAAAGGTCGTAGTTTTTAAAACCGACCAAACGGATATTGTTGCCTTTTGTTACCTCTGCTCTAGTGAAGACGATATGCGTTATAGCAGAAGCAATCTTCTTGGCTAGAGGTTCAATAACAGTAGTGATGTACGTGTCATAGTTCTTTTGATTGTCGGCCAAGTCTCCGTGGATAAGTCCATTAGGAATACCGAGGATGTCAGCCACATCGTTGATGTATTGCATTTTCATTTTTGCAATATCTTCAATATATGAAACCTTAGAACTTGTTTGTGAGCGATACTCTTCATACTTCGCACCGTTTGGTAAGATGATAGGAACAACAGAATCGTTTTCCAGCTTCTTCTTAACCGCAGTTACGAAGTTATCTTTCTTGTTGGTCTTATCGTCACTAGTTGCTTCTGAACGGTTCGCTAACTCTCTAGCACGTTCTCTCACGCTGTCTCTTGGTATCTCCATGTGGAAACGTAGCTGATTTGCCGTTTTCTGGCTCTGTAGTAGCTTTCCAAGAACAGTTCCGTAATCTTCCCACAGGTCGTTTACAAACGCCTTTAAATCGTCATTTTCGACTTCTACGAAGAGCACTTCTTCTCTGCTAGCGTCGATATTAACTGGAATATTTTGGATTACCGTGATATTGAAAGTATCACCAGTCATTTGATGATTGCGTATGTAACTATCAGCGACAAACATTTCATGGTTACTATTGACATAAGCTAGAGCTTCACCGTTTTGAATAAGCGTCTTAATAAAGCTAGACCAAAACTCAGTAGAAGTCTGGTTCGGATTGGCAAGGTTATTAAAACGATACCCCCAATGCTCGGCTTTGGTTTTAGAATTACCGTCGAAGAGGAAGGATGATTTAGAAAAAGTGCGTGCGATATAGTTCGCACAAGTTTCTAACGCTATAGACTTCATGGCGTTTTGTTGGATATTCTCAAATAACCCGTCGAAATCATAGGAAACTCTTTGCTTGCCACGATTAAAAATATAATTGATTATCCCCATAGTCTCCTCCTTCCTAGTGGTAATAAAAAAAGGAAGGCGCTCTTTGCCTTCCATGTCCACAATACTATTTTATCTCAATAAAACATTGTAATTTCCGTTGTTGCAACGCTTTTTATTACATTAAAAAAGACGCCCGAAAGCGTCCCAAAAATAAAGGAGATTCTTACGAACCGAAAAAAGACTGATAGTCCCGATGGTAGCCAAGGACTATCAATAGGAGTCAGCGGAATCGAACCGCAGGGCCTAGACCTGAAATTGAAATTAGGTAAACCGTTTTAGCAGGTGGTGCTGTCTAGCCTTCCTTACTCCTACTTTAAATCTATTATATTAAAATAAAACTTAAAAATTTCCTCTAACCGTACCATTCCATGATATCATCGTAGAATTCATCAAATGCATAGCTAGGCTCATTCAATTCATCAACACGATACATTGCACACAGAAATGCTTTAAAACCGTCCGTCTTCCTTCTGACATCTTCTTTCTTGATATACTCAACATTCCCATCTGATTTCAAATGTCGTAGGACGTTGTTAGTATACCAGCGCATCATATCATTTTCACCAAACAGTATCTTATGGTTCGCAAAACCATTCTCCACCCTTGGTGCAAGCAAACTATCTACTGCTCTTGGGTTACGGATAACCTCCAATCGATAACCTGACGGTATTCTTTCTCTGTCAGCTTCACGGATCACTTGTTCAAACCCTGCTTCAATGAATAGAGGACGTAGCAAATCCATACGGAAGTAGTCACCCAAGATAGTATCTATATCAAATGCGTATAGATCCCTCTGCTCCACAAACCAATTAACAATTAGTCGGGGGTCTATAGTAGGTGTATCAACCACAGTTAGCCACCCTTTTTCTTCCCACAATCTGATAGGGGCGAATTGGCGTTTCCCATTAATAGTATCTTTAGGTTTGCTATATCCATAAGTAGCATCTACAAACCCTTTACGGACGAATGAGTGAGTTTTCCACACATAATCATCACCATTCTTAAATAAAAGACCGACTGCTGCAAAGTCACGGGTAGACGCAAAGTCAAAACCGCCTATGCACTTCTGCCCTTCATATGGTTCAGACCATCGTTTAGTTGCCACTAATTCCTTATATGTAGCTACACTTCTTTCCGTGTCCACAATAGGAAAGTCCATACGCTTTGTAAGGAACTCTTCACGGTTTGAAGGGTCATCTTGTAAGTCCTCGTACTGCTCCAAAACCGTTTCAAATAAGTTAGCAGCATAAGCACTCATTGGTTCGTGAAACATTGGCTGTGCAAGTTGCCATTTTGTCTTGTCATCCACCTGCTCTATTGTGTCTATTTTGCAGATAAAAGGAAACAATGAGTTCCATCTAGCCTTACCAGACAAAACATTCTTAGCCTTCTCCTTCATCTTATCGATAAATCCTTCTCGGACGTAACCATCTGTACCGATATAGAATTCTCTAGGGTTTGCAACCTTACCTAAACCAGATAAGTGAACCCGTACATCTTTGTTACTTTCGTACTGGTGGATTTCATCAAAGATAACCGCACCATCACGTAGACCATCTTTTGTTTCCCCGTTTGATGTGCGATATTTAATAACACTTTTCGTCTGCTTATTTAGTATTTCAGACTTCGTTGGATAAAACAACTTCTTAAGCTTCTCATGTTCTTCAATGATTGAATAAATTTCCTTGAAACTTGTCTTAGCTTGGTCTTCGCTGTTAGCCACGATAGAGATATTATAATTCTTTATCCCATGCATAGGCGTTAATAGGAAACTACAGATACCAGAAATAAGTCCATTCTTCCCTCCACCACGGGCCATCATGTATAAGAACTTACGAAAGACTATCAAACCATTTTCCTTGAAGAATAAAAAGATAAATGGTATTAGGAATTTCTGGAAAGGCTCTAACTTGAAGAACCACTTCTCGATATATCCAATACAATCTTCTATCTTCTTCTCGTCAAAGTAAATCTCACCGCTTTTTATCCTCGGCTCTATCTCACGGTTAAGATATTCAAATAATTCTTTACGCTCCTCATTTACATCAATTCTACCAGACTTAAAATCATCTACGTAAGCATCTACGTATTTTTGTATCAAACGAAGTCGTCCTCGTCAATGTCATTACTTTTTGCTTGTTTAGCTACAAGCTCTTCATGTTTTTTATCAAAGAATGAATCCAGCTTGATTAGAGAAGCATTCACTTTTGTTTTGCTGGTGACTGCTGGATTTTCTTTTAAAAATGTCTGGCTTGCGTTTTTGGTCAACACCATAACGCCTTCTTTTTTGATTGATTTATCTAATTCATAAAAAATACCTACCAAATTCAAGTATCTATCTACTTTCTCAACTTCGATAGCGTTATTTTCATCAATTAGAGACCGTAATTCTGCCTCTAATTCCTTCATTTTTTGCTGTTTTTTTGTCTTCGCCATCCCGTATGAATCCTCCTAGGTTTACAGCTAATGTTCGTGTTTTTGAAATTTTAGACCCCCAAATGTCTAAAATAGCGCATGTTTTTGGTTAGTTAAGCATCCGACGGTTTACGGATTTTCCAAAAAAACGTACGTTATACGAGCGGGGGGGTATATCGTACGGGTTTTAAAAATCGTGTAAACCTACCAATTGAATGTCTCATCGTCGAATTTAATCGTTGATTGATATCGATCATGTCTCTTATCATGGCAATTGTGACAAAGAGTGCGTAGGTTATCGAGATCCCAAGCCAGCTCAGGATGATCCTTAACCTGCTTGATGTGATCGACTTCGAGTCTCTTAGTCGTTAGCTTGCCAGCTTGTCGACAGAACACACATTCATTGCTATCCCTCTTGATTGCTTGTTTTCGTAGCCTCTGCCACGCTCGTGTGTTATAGAACGTATCATATATTGATTGTTTAGATGATGTATCAATCTCTCTCATATAATATGTATATCAAAATTTGTTAATCGAATTTCCCTGATTTAAATTTTTTTTTAAAAAAGTTGATAAAAAGTCTTGACAAAGCACGCAATGCGTGTTATAATGTAACCAGAAAGGTTGATAGAACAGCTTTTCTAAACAAAAAAAGATAGATTCCAGTCGCCAAACAAGAAATCTATCTTAGTCGTATCACATCAATCAGAGATCAATGCTATTTAATTATAACATAAATCCTCTGATTCGCCAAAAAAGAAAAGAGGTATCATGATGAAGAAAGTAATCATCACAATCGTCGCAGTCGTAGCAATCGCAACAGTCTCATTTAAAATCAATGCGCTTGAGAATCAAAATCGCAAGTTGCAAGATCAGATTAATCAATTATACGATCACACAGACAAGATGGACGAAAATCTCACGAAGGATATCGCAGATATTAAATCTGCTATCGATTGGTAATTAATATGTGGACGATACTCATCATACCATTATTTTTACTAATCCTGCTGTTTTACTCAGCGGGATTAGTAATTAAAATTATTTTAGGCGCAATCGTATTTGTTATCTTATTAATCATTATATTGTTAATGATTGATATAAATAAATAAAAAATTTTAAACAAAACCGTTGACAATATACGCAATGCGTGTTATAATATAGTCAAGATAAGGAGCAAATAAAAATGAAACCTGAAGAAATCTTAAACGCAATTAAAAAAACTGACTACGAATTTTACGGCATCCGTGGTTGGAACGATACTTATCAAATCGGCCAAGTGCTACCAGAATCTGTAGAATGGGATTACGAATATGACCAACCTACAGAAAATGAAGTAGGAGGAACTTGTACAACATTAATCGAATTTTACCAAGACTTGGACGAAGATGAAGAAATTATCGAAGCCATAGAAAAATCTTTGGAAATCCAAAAAACATATTATCATTACCCTTGCCTTTACCTTGTAGGGAGCAACAGAAGAAATCCTCAGAACGCTTATGAAGCCGATGAAAACGAAGCTATTTTGGCAGATGCTACAGTAATCACAAAAATTAAATAAACAAGAAGGGGTAACCTTATTGCTTATAGAAGAATTGAAAGTAAAAATATCATGGAAAACTTACCGAAAAATATTTTTTATAAAAAAACAAGAGGCAGAAATGGTACTTATGTGTACCAAAAACGTTTAAACGGAAAACGCTGGGAGTGGGCACGAAAAGATCTAGAAGCTATTTTAGAGGTAAAGAAAACCGTAGAGGCTTATTATGCAAAGCACGGAGAAGTACCTAAAATACTGGATCCGAGGGCCGATGTAGATTATATAAAAGCGTTGCCCATAGGTTCGAAAGTTGGAGAATGGACGATCCTCGAACACATTCCAAAAGAGGGAAGAATTTACATGAAATGTGAGTGTAGTTGCGGGGAAATAAGAGAGGTTTACGCACCAAGTTTATACAAAGGGTTATCCATGAGCTGTGGTCATGTGCTGATTGAGGAAATGACTACGAAAGACTTTCAAAAACCACGGAAAGAGATACAGAGGAAGAGGCGAGAACCTAACATTGATAATCAGTTGGGGGAGCGCTTTGTCAGCTATATTCCCCAAAAAAGGCGCTACATCTTTAGCATTACTCGCTTCGGTGTGGAAGTCCGCAGGGCTTTTCGTACGTTTGAAGAAGCAGTGGAGTTTAAAAGCGAAATCTTGGATGCTATCGATAAAAACGACGGGAAAATACCTATAAGATATTTGTAAGGAGCAAAAAAATGAAATTTAATTTGTTTAAAGAGCTATACAGCGAAGCTTTGGAAGATACTACTCTTGATTTTTTTATTGCCGAGCGTGGATGGCAAGAGTGGATGGAAAACTACGATACAGATGATGTAGTAAATATCTTAACCAATATTTACCATCTAGCAAACAACCCTCTCAAAGATACTCGTAAAGTATCAAGGGCCGAATTTAGTCGGCAATATAATATCCCCAATAGGACTTTGCAGGACTGGGATCTAGGAAACCGAAATGCTCCAGAATATGTCAAGTTATTACTTGATTTTGCACAATTTACAAATGAGTTACAAAATAAAAAACAAAATTTGATTGAAGAAAGACTAAAAGACGGGTAAAATGCCCGTCTTTATTTCTGCCTTACAAACGCATGAGATAAGCCTTTTAGCCACTCATAAAACAATTTATACGTAGTCGTTTTTGAGTAATACATATACTTCCTGCCTGCGCCTGAAATGTTCATCGACTTATGCACGAACACAGCTTTGATCGCTTTGAGCAGATTCTCGTCTGTGTGCTGCACATACTCGCTGATTGCGTTTTGCCACATATTCAATTTCCTGAGTTCGTCATCTGCTTCTTCAATCTCAATGATCTTCAGAGCCTGCGGAGTGACTGGCTTCGTGTTTTTTATTTTGGCATTCTTATCCGTCTCTCTGTACGGGTATCGCAATTCTTTCTTTCGCTCAGCGATCATCTGCTTGATTTGATTGTGATAATATCTCCTCAACCAAAGTATCTCTGCGCTAAACTCGATTGTTAAGTCTTTCTTGTTCACGCAATCCTCCTATCTCCTCATCACATCGTTTAACCTGCTTCTTCAGCCAGTCTCTACGCTTTGAAGCTACTTGTAAGCCAAAACTCTTCTGCACAATAGCCATGTGCTCTGGTTCTAAATCTCTCAAATAGCATTTCTTCGCATGCTCTAGCTGTGCTATCTTATCCTCCAACATTGTTCCGCTCCGCTACTTCTTTTAGGTTTTTAGCGATTTGTTCGTCAATCGTCTTGCTGAGCTTGTCTACCTGCTCTGTGATTTCAGCGTTTTGTCTCTCCAGTCTAAATACTTTATCGTTTAGGTTTTGGTTTGCCTCAAACTGCTTGTAAAATCCATAGCAGACCACGCAGACGAACACGCACAAAATAAAGTAAGTAAACTTATTTAAAAATTTATCTGAGTTCATTTCTCAATCCTTTCGTTTTAAAAAATCAGGCATATCATCACCGACTGAAATGGATTCGTACTGATCCTTGTTGACCAGATACTTACCATAATGCCTGACTGTGACATGATACTTACCGTTGACTTCCTCTTTGTGAGTTACTACAGGCTTATTAAATGCTGCCCCTGCATAAAATGATATTATGCAGGAAGCAACGAAGAATATTAATTTAATCTCGGTCATTGGTTGGCCTCCAATAAATCTGGATTTTGATATACATTTCCAATGTCATAGCTGAAATCAGCAAACAAGCAAAGAACATTCCCCAAAACATCAAATCTTTCATTCTTCCACCTCCTCAATCTCAATACCTTCGCAATCAAACACCCATCCGAAGTCGGCTTCTTCAAGCTCTTTTCTAGTGTGACAGTTGTGTGGATTGTCATCTGGTCGGACATAAGTCACGAAAAAGAAGTCATTATCTCTACTGTATAGATATTGATCCGTTTTTGTTATCTTAACCGTATACCGCTTCTCTTTCTCGACTGTATAGCCGTCAAGCCATGCACGAGCGAAGAGGTCTCTGTTGGATCTCTTTTTATACCATGCTGTGAATTCCTTAGTTCCATTGCACCAAGTATAATGCAAGGCATCTTCTAATTCCGCACTATGCCCTCTAGCTCCCTCAATCACATCCGCCACGAACTGCGGTACGACTGGTTTGTTCAATTCACGCCTGATTTTATCAGCATCCTTCAATTGAGTTCCAACCCATGCTCCCTCAAACTTACCTTGCTCGTAGCCTTCACGCCATTTAGAGTGACTAAAATCTTCATCAAACTCACCAATGATAGCCTCTAACCACACTTCACGATCTTTTGGTGGCAATGACCATAATTTTTTTATAATATGTTTAACTCTAGTACTCATTTTTCATCTCCTCGATCAACCAATCCAGATTCTTTCTGGCTTTTTTCAAATCTTCCAAGCCGTTCTTGCTTTGGAATCGTAGCAAGTATTTAATTGCATTGCCCCAGTAGAAGCCTTGCACGGCTGTTAAATTACCTGCAAAATTTCGGACAACCTCAATCGCCTCAAGGCCAAATGCGCCTTGATAGTGATTCGGATTGTTGACCTTGTCTTCTTCGACTGGATTGTCCCATTTCATCAAATTCAAATTATCAACATTGATTTCTTCCATGTTGATCCTGCCGAAGCCCATTTCAGTTGTTGATTTCATTATTTCTCCTTTTTTGAGTCAAAATAGCTGAAAGCTCTTCGTATATTGGTTTTATTACATACATAAACTTATTAGCGGTTAGTTGCTCTTCAAGATGTTCTTTAATTTCATCGCTAACGAATACTTTGCTGAAATAATCATCGTCTTTCAAAACGGTCTTGATACAATTCACATTAACCGTGATAGGCTCCTTTATCTCTCCATATTAAAAAGGCACGAGTTGAACGAATTTCGTCATTTTGCTGTCCTCCATTGCGATTTTTCTTTCATTTCAAATCCTCTTCTTTCACCCACACGCCATCGATTAGCTTGCCCTTGCGGTCTTTGATTTCATTCCAAGCTTTTGACAAGCAGTCTTCGAATTTCAAGCCTTCGTCCTTCGCAATTCGTTTTAGGTAGGTAATTAAGTACACGATATGCCCTTCACACTTTAAATTTCTCTTAACAAAATTCGATACAGCACCTATATATTCAGAGGCTTCTAGCACGACATCATCTTTTGGTAAATTTCTATGCGAAAGCTCAAAATCACTAATCAATCTAACACCTTGCTGTTGTGCAAGTATAATCAGCACAACGACCACATCACCGATTGAGTCTTTAACGACTTCTTTATTTCCCTTCGCAAGACCCGAAGCCAATTCTCCAAATTCTTCATAGAGTTTCAGCATCTGCTTCTTGCTGTCTGTCTTGTCCAGACCACGGTCTATAGACCATTGCTGGACGTTTGTAATTAGTTTGTGTAGTTTCATTATTTTTCAACCTCCCGCTTGTTTCTCTAGCCAGTTGAAGAGCAGACCGAACTGCTCCGTCACCAGCTCATCATCATTGTATTGTTTGCAAATTTGTCCCATCGATTCAACAGCCCATAGCCAATAAGCGTCTGAGCCAAAGCCGACTTTTTGACTTTTCTGATTGCTGCGTGCCATCCATTCAGGGATGACTCTGCTAAAGAAATCTATATAGTCAATCTTCATGGCAACTCCTCAATCTTGATATAGATCCCGACTGTGTCCGCCCAGAACTTTTCTGCTATTTCACTGGCCACTTGCGCATCATCCTGCCAATAGCCAAGCTTAGTCATGCAGTCCTTGAGTAGCTTCTGCAGATTGTCCGTGTCTGGCTTTGTGGTCTTGTACTGACCGTCGTAGCTTTTTTTGATACGTGGAAAGCACCACTTGACTGTCAGACGAACAGCTCCTTTAAATTTATCTGGAGGCACATGCTGAGCGAGCAAGCTTTCAAATTTCATCCTGGCATTTTTTAATTCAGCCGGCTCATAAAATATCGGCTTTCCAAATTGGACGTTTACCTTTTTTTGCTGGTGAGTAGTCGTTGGAATTTTTTTCATCGGTAAAAAGAATTCAATAGACATATTTAAAAATGCACTTCCTTTCTTTTTTATTTTTCGCGCTTAGTCCATGTCAGGGGACAGGGTTACAGGGTAACAAGGGGCGGATGCATAGCCCCCTTGTTCCTGTACCTGTACCCATGGACCATCAGGGACATTTTCCTAAATTCTTCTTCTCGGAGAGAGAAGAATTCTGTCCCTCGTTTTGTCCCTGACATTCTCGGGTTTGTCCCTAGAGTTAAAAATCCGCATGGTTGTGCGATTTTTTAGGGACATTCTCGGGTTTGTCCTTGTCCTTACGAACATATCAGGGACACAGGGACATTCTCGGGTTTGTCCTTGAGAGACAGAGACATTCCCGAAGTTGTCCCTCGGGTTTGTCCCTCGGGTTTGTCCTTGTCCCTATTTTGTCCCTGGCTATTCTTTAGGTAAAATTTGATTGTTTTTTACTTCAAACTCACCGTTATTTTTAACCCATCTTCTGATAGTTTTTTCACTAACGGGCTTGTCTTCTGTTGAAAAGTATTCCACCATTTCACTCAATTCAACCGGATTGATTCCGTCGAATAAGACCTCTATAGCAGTTGCGAACCTTTCATCAGCAGACCTCTTTTTTTTCTCATTGGCCTTTTTACTATCTAGGTTCTTTTTCCAACTTGTAGTCGTTTCTTCCAATTGTATATCCGCAAGCACGCCTGTTTCATCAAGTGCGTGTACTGGATAGCTAAACCACATATTCACTGGCTTAAACTTAGCAAACTCTCGTAACGTGCCTTCAACGCGCCATGCAGTCGCTATCTGGATCTTGTTACGGACTTCCTCGAGTTTGTCTGTGTATGGCGCTCGAGTCATGACGTCAGGAATACCCTTTTCAAAGTGCGTCCGCATCTGCGCGGGGCTCAAGAGGTCATCTAGTCCGACATGTTGCTGGTAATAAGCATTATTCTGTTCTTGTAGAGCCAGTTTGTATACTTCGCATGCTGCTTGATTCAGCCTTTGAATAAGCAATTCTTCTGATACTTCCAGCTCGACCAAATCGATAAGCGCGTCAGGATCCCGAGCGAATACACCCGAACCACTAGCGCGGTCCATGGACTTCTTGCCACCTTGACTCCCCTTTGAGTGGTGATGGCAGTAGATAACGCTAGAGCCTAACTCTGTAGCTACCTTATCGAATTGATTGGTAAAGTGCGCCATTTGGTCTGCGCTGTTCTCGTCACCAGTCAATACCTTATAGATTGGGTCAATGATGACTGCGATATAATTCTTTTTCAAAGCTCGACGAATGAGTTTAGGTGCTAGCTTGTCCATCGGTACAGTCTTCCCACGAAGATTCCAAATATCGATGTTCTGGATATTCTGTGGTGGCAATCCCATAGCCAGATAGACATCGCGGAAACGATGCAAAGCAGACGGCCTATCTAACTCCAAATTGACGTAGAGGACACGGCCTTGCGTACAATCCCAACCAAGCCATTTCTTGCCCTCTGCGATCGCAATAGACATCTCAATCAAGGCGAATGACTTACCAGCTTTTGATGGTCCAGCAATCAGCATCTTGTGACCTTGACGAAGGACGCCTTTAATCAACTCAGGAGCCAACTCTGGCAAGTTATCCCAACTGTCGGTCAACCCTTCCGGATCAGGCAGGTCGTCGTTCAAATCTTCAATGTATTGATACCATTCGTCCCAGTCAGCTTTACCGATATTCGTATCTACCAAAAATTGCTTCTGACCATTTCGGATGAACCCCGGCATGCGTGATAGTCTGCTTGGATTTCTGTTTTGGGTATCAACTACGATTCCGTTTTTTTGACAGACCTTGTAAAGATAATCTACACGATTACGATATTCTTCGTAGTTCTTAGCATCTACTTTGACAATCGCATGCAGTGACTTGTTCCCGCTGTGAACCAAGGCAACAATCGGTAATTCCAGTTCTTTATAGATAGCGTTCTGCTTGTCTATAGGCATACTATCTGATTCAACTAACGCATATCTAAAATCCGTCACGTTTTCATTTTTAGCGCCCTTCCCATCCATGGGATTGAATCGAACCCATGCACCAGCTTCTTCGTGGTAATCGCCTAAGACTGCCCCGATGTCCCCGTTACACTTGCTAAGTGCTTCAATCAATTGGCCAGCGGTACGGTCATAAGCCCCTTTAGTTGGCAACCATTTGACAATCTCGCCAGTCTCGTCATCTGTTTTCGGATAACACTCGGTCACATAGCCGACATTCTCGCTAGCTTCAAAGAGTGTTTCAAGGTATTTGATAATTTCCTGCACTGGATTCCAAATAGTCGGTTCATGGATTTCCTTGCCTTCTATCCAATTCTTATCAATGACCCGATAATCGCGGTCGATGGTATCGTTCCAATCTAATTCATGCGCATTCTCGTTGTCATAGCTAGACTGCGACACCCAACCATTTTCTTTTGCAAGTTGGGTAATAGTCGCGCCCGTTACGATGGTACCTGCTTCTTCGTTGAAGGTATCCCATTTTTTAAAGCACTCAAATTTCTTGTATCTGCTATCGTTTTGCGACCAGTTATCCCAGTCAGATGCCGTATATCCTTCATGCTTGAGAGCCATGCCGACATTAACCCATGTCTGGTAATCTACCGTGGCAGGATTGATATAATCCAGCAACGGCAACAAATTAAAATCATTCTCTGCCACTGTTTTCTCCCTTTTATTTAAATTCCTTTGCTATTGCTGCAATGACATTGACTGTCACACTGTTTCCTGCTTGCTTGTATAATTGACTGTTAGAGTTGACCTCTTGCACTTTGTCAAAAGCCCAGTCTGGGAATCCTTGTAATCTCCAGCATTCACGAGGTGTCAGCTTTCTAATTCTAAAATCAGGCTCAATTACTCCTTGACTTTCTCCAGTCAAGAGGGTATTGGCTACTTGCTTCCCAACTCGTCCTCGTCTTGTTTTAGAGTTTGGGTGTGATAAGTTCACACTATCTCCAATTTCTGCTTCTGCATATCCTTGAGTAGTCGCTTCCTTGATTCTTAGGATGTTGTTTTCTTGATAGCTATTGCTAGTTAAAGTAGGAGCGATGTCATATTCTCCGCCTTTATTATACCCATGACCACGCTGAATGATTTTAGGCTCAAGACTTCCACCTTGATAAGCTCGGATTGTTGGTGCGATGCCGTCTGTTTCGTAAACCACTCCACATTGATTAAAATTGGGTTGCAGGATTCCGAACTGTTTTATAGCGACCTGCTTAGGCTCTTTGTAATCTGTTGCGGTTAAAGTTCCCACTACACCACCTGAACCATAGACCACGCTTTTAGTTCCTTTACTTGTGCCATTCGGATTTTTAGTATTGCCTATAATTTCTATTTTTGGTGGTTGATGATCAGATTGTTCACTTTCTCCGCTGATAGGAAAAACGTTTCTGGTACGTTCTCCTCTAAGATGTCCGATAATGAACACACGTTCCCTATTTTGGGGGACTCCAAAATTCTTGCTGTTAAGCACTTGCCATTCCACGTTGTACCCCAACTCATCCAACGCTGAGAGGATAATCTCGAAGGTATTTCCTTTGTCATGGTTAAGGAGTCCCTTGACATTTTCAAGGAATAGATATTTAGGCCTGAGAATAGATGCGAACCTTGCGATTTCAAAAAACAAAGTTCCTCTAGTATCTTCGAATCCTCGTCTTGCTCCTGCAATAGAGAAAGCTTGGCACGGAAATCCTCCGCAGATAACATCAACATGTCCGATTCCTCGAATAGTGTCATCTGATACTGTTGTGATGTCATGTAATTCAATTTCTCCTTTCGTATCGTGTATAGCTTTATAACTAGCTCTTGCGAATTTGTCAATTTCGCAAAAACCAACACATTCATGACCCGCGGATTCCATTCCAAGACGAAATCCACCAATTCCTGCAAATAGATCCAAAAATTTCATACATCACCCCGGCACATATTCAGCTGGTCGCACGCTTGTTGGAACTCTCCAACCATTAGCTGCTATGCGATTAATCATATTTTTAGCTTCTTCGAATGGCCACATTCCCACATCTTTGAAACCATATCTTTCGAGCAATCTAATTTGTTTAGGCGTTGTCAAACCTTCTTGTTGTCTTTTATTAAGTCTATCTAGTAATAGATTTGCTTTTCCTGCATTTCCAATCTCATCTGTAAAGATTCCATATTTCTCAAGCGCTTTAATTTGCTTGTCACTAGCAGGCGCCATTTCCCATCCGAAATTGGGCACGTAGTTCGACAAGTCTTCAGCATGGATAGACATTTCAAATTGCAATGGATCTACTAGCTTGCGTTTGCGTTTACGCATTTCTTCCAACTGTTTTGCCAAGGCTTCTTCGCGTTGAGCAACTACGTCTTCTGCAGCCTTGACTTCCATGTCTTCGAGATCAAGCATGACTCCAGTTTCTTCTTCCATGTTCTCAACCATTTTTTGAGCGACTTCTGGAGTTTCACAGATCAAGTGAGCAGGCCGACATAGCTCATGGCGTTCTGTATGCCATAGAAAATCAAGTAAGAGTAATTCTTCCTTGCCTGAATGCAAGCGAGTCCCACGACCCACCATCTGGCTATACAAAGCTCGCACCTTGGTAGGTCTTAGCACTACCACGCAGTCTACTGATGGGCAGTCCCAGCCCTCGGTTAAGAGCATAGAGTTACATAGGACGTTGTATTTATCATCTTCAAAATCCTGCAATACCTCCGCTCGGTCCTTGGACTCTCCGTTGACTTCTGCGGCGCGAAAACCTTTTGCATTTAGGATATCGCGAAACTTCTGCGAGGTCTTTACTAATGGCAAGAATACGACTGTTTTGCGGTCAGCGCATTGCTTGACCATTTCATCTGCTATCTGTTCCAGATACGGGTCTAGTGCAGTCCCTACGTCACTGGCTTTGAAGTCACCTGCAGACATGCTGACATTTGATAAATCCAAGCTAAGCGGGATTGTCAACGCCTTGATTTTCGATAGATAGCCTTCTTTAATAGCTTGGACTAGCGAATACTCGTAAGCTAAGCTTTCGAAATAAGAGCCAAGGTTCTTCATATCTCCACGGTCAGGGGTTGCTGTTACCCCGAGGACGTTGGACTGTTCGAAGTAGCCAAGGACACGCTGATAGCCGTCTGAGATAGCGTGGTGTGCTTCGTCGACTACAATCGTATCGAACCAGTTGGGCGGGAATTGACTAAGCCGTTTCTCTCTCTGCATGGTCTGGACTGATCCTACGACTACTCGGTACCATGAACCGATAGAGGTATTTTCTGCTTTCTCTAAAGCTGTGCCAAGCCCTGTAGCAGTCTTGAGCTTATCGCTCGCCTGCTCTAGCAATTCGGACCTATGAGCAAGGACAAGCACCCGCTTGCCCTCTTTCACCTGGTCTTCTATGATTTTAGAGAAGACAATTGTCTTTCCGCATCCCGTTGGTAATACTAAGAGCGTGCGCTTGCGACCTTTAGCCCATTCAGCCTGAACAGCTTCCCGTGCTTCCTGTTGATAAGGTCTTAACTGCATCCCTTACCTCCTAGAATTGCCCAGCTTGGTATCCAGCTTGTGGTTGTTGTGTAAAGTTTGGTTGCTGAACTTGTCCCGGTTGTTGATTCAATACTTTTGTATAATCCACATCTTCAGGATAGAGCATGGATTTGACTTCGTTGTAATTATTGCCGTTGTACTGTCGGGTTCCAACTTTGCATACACCAGTTGCCCCTACAATGGCATTCCAGTTCATGCGAAGTGGTTCGCCCTTTTTCTTTTGGCCAATTGCCGCAAAGAAAGCAGATAGCATGCCTTCGGTTGAGCTGTGCAAGTATAAGTTGTGTCGCAATTCTGTTTCACCTTCATTGGCTACAATCTTGATGCTGACAATAGCCTTATTACACGCTGGTAGTTTCCCTGGATTTTGCGGATTTGGCGTGTGTCGTGTGCGTTCCATTCCAACGACTGTAAAATGGTACAATCCGTCAGGTAATAGGACAAATTCAGAATCCTTTTGAATTGTGTCTTCCCATCCAAGTTCGTGTTCAAAGTTATTGTATTGTTGTTGTGTCATTGTATTTTCTCCTTTGTTTCTTATGCTAAAATTGTGATTTTGTTGTTGTCAGCAAGTTCTTTTGCCAAGTATCTTGCAATGTTGCCAATAGCTTCAAGTTGCCACTTGCCCCCGTCTGCTTCAAACAATGCCAAGTTTGCCATTTTGTTAATCCGGAAAATGAATTGACTTGCTGGTTGCTCTACTTCGTTAAAGGTCCGATATGGTCGCAAGGTTACTGGATTTGGAGTTTTAGCTTGTGCTAGACTTGCCACACCATCGCGCACAGTAGCCACTTGACTTACACCATTATCTTGCACTTCTGCACCCTTTTCGATTTTCAAGTGGCTAGCAAAGTCAAGCACAATGCTACGGTCTGCGTCGTCAATAAACATAGATTGTAGCATGATATTAAATTCTTCCTGATCATGCCAGCTGTCAAAGGGAATTCGTGGCACGGCAGCCTGAACACAAACAAGTTGATTGCGTTGTCCGTAGTCAAAGTCTACTTGGTCATATACAGATACTTTTTGCGGACTTTCCACTACGACGAGAACTCGTTTTGAATTAACAATGTCATTATCAGATTTGAGGTAGTCCACCATACTGTGCAGTGTTTGTAGATTAAGTGCTGGTGCATATTGCCGAGGTTGTAGTTCGCGCAAACTGTGCCGGTTGCTATCGTAGTATTCTCGGCCTGTTCCAGATTTGATGATTTTACTTTCTTTCTCTGCTAACTCAACTGCGTATGATAATGCATCTTTAAAATTTTCCGTCATGGTTAGTTACCTGCTTTCTTTTGATTGTAATCAATGATTTTAGATTTTTCTTGTCGCTCTACTTTTTCGATAAGCTCACCCGTGTCCGTTCGCATGTCTCCGTTATCGTCAAAATAGGTCTGACCCGGAACGCCACTTTTAAGCTCGTTAGCATGGATTTTACCAGCATCATCACGACCGACAATGACAGTTGTTGCGACACCTTTCTGCGGTGCAAGTGTTGACTTGACTTCCATTCCTGTTTTGACAACCGTTCGTTCGTCATCCGTTGACATAGTCAGTGTGATAGTGACTTTTCGGGCCGCTTTCGCTTCCGTGTTGAGGTCTAATATATTATCTAGGACTTTCTCAAGTTCCTTGTCTACCTTTTCTTGTAAGGCAGTGTTTGCGATTTTCGACAAATCAATTTTAATAGTTTTATCTTTCATAGATACTCCTTGTTGTATTTTGCTATAATTTCTAATTCCCAGAACTTACACTGTAAAGGGCAATTCTGGTTCAGTTCGCACTTGATTCTTGATAACTTCTAGAGTTTCCTTCCAGTGTGCCACGATCATATCCCAGTAATCGGCAGGGAAGTTTTCGATTGGCGTCCCTAGCGGGAAGTGACCGCGGATATAAGCGACTTTTTGAAGTTCTTCTTCCGTTACACTTTCCTGCTTCATGAGGTCGGTCAGACTGGTTGGCAGGTTAGAATCATATTGTATTAGTTGTGTCGGTTCAACTTGAGCCTGTGGCTCTTCAGGAGCGTTATTTTGCGGTTTAGATGCTACTTGTGACATGTCAATTGGCAATTCCGTTTGCGTTTGCTGTGGCGTTGGTGTAGCTTGCTGTGGAGCCTGCACTTGTTGACCTGCAAAGATATGAGCTACACCGCTGTAATTAAATGGCAATTCATCTGGCAATCCGTGACGATTCTTCGCGTCCCATGCAGGTCTGTGATTGGTATACATCACACGCTCACCACCTTGGGCTTTTTTCTTGCCGTTCTCGGCAGTCATGACCAAGGTCTTGTAATTGGCAAATAGGACCATATCTGCCCATTCTTTGACTAGTGGAGCGGTCTTAGAACCTGTTTTTTGGCCTAGCTTCAACTCGTAACGGTCATAAGACCCCATCTCGTCTGGCTGTTCAAATTTCTTGATTTGAGCGTGCGCAGTCAATACCACGTTGATACCCATATCAACCAAATCAGACAAGCTGTTTAAGAAACGCCCCATTTCTTCTTGGACATAGGTGTAACCCTTGCCCCAGCCGAAATCTTCAATCCCTTTTTTGCCATGTTGTGCGCAGACATCTGTGACTGCCATGGATTCTGCCCAGTCGATCGTATCAATGACGAGTGTCCCGCACTCATTCGGATTGGCTTTGATAAAGGCAATCTCATTGTTTAACATAGTCCAGCTGGTCGGCTTGTCCAACCGAGCAACGTCCATGTTATCGGTAGAACCTTCAGTATCAATGAAGACTGGATTCGGAAATTCAGCAGCAAACGTAGACTTTCCGATGCCCTCAGGACCGTAGATGACTACTTTTTGAGCTCGTGCCCGCTTTCCTCTTGTAATTTGCATATTTAATCGTCCTCCAATCCATTCGCCAACGAATTAAGAATTTTCACAAATAACTCATGTTTTGTTTTTTCAATATCATCTGTTAATTCTTCTGGTTCAGAACCATCTAGTTTTTTGATTGTGTACTCTGCTTCTACAAGAATCGGTTCTGCGTCAAAGAAATCAGCTAGCTTATTATTTCGTTCTTCGTCTTGGTGAAAGTATTCTACCGGCATATATACCGCTTCTTTAATTTCTTTTGTCCAATGAGATGAGCAAGCTATTGAACCGTCGTTGTTTTTGTAATCTTTTAGATAAGTTCCATCTTCTTTGTCTCTAAATACGATAATTTTTTCTGTTTTTTTCACGATTATTCTCCTTTAAATTTTAAAATCCACCTTGCCATGTTTTTGGCACTTGCACCGTCTCTGGCTTAACGCTATAGCCATCTTCAATCAGGATGCTGCATTCATCGCCCGTCGATACTCGTGTCGCAATTGCTTGCAATCCTTCTTGTTCGAGCCATGCGCCAAATTCCTGCAAAGTCAGCTGATCCATTTGTTCCAGTTTGTCAATCAGCACGAATCCACATTCCGGTTTCAATTTGCGCACGATTGCAGTCGCCACTTGAAGTTGCTGGCTACCTGACATATTGTCCCAGCGTTGACCAAGATAGAGTAGTTCACCATCATCCACGGACAAACCTGGCAACGGCAAGTCTGCATTTGTAAGCAAGTCTGTCTTCTGCTGGCGAATTTCAGCAATTACATTATCAAGTTCCTTGTATTGCTCGCGATAACCCTTAGCATCTTCTTTGGCTTTATCCTTGTCCAAATTAGCGCGCACTTTACGATTGATTTCGTCGATCTCTGCAATGTTCTTTTCAATTTCTTCAGTCGATTCATCAAGAAGATCCATGGCATCGGTATTCGCGATAGCCAAGTCTTGAGCTAACTGACTTTCTTTTTCTTTAGCGTCGGCCAGCAATTGCTCTAGCCGTTCAACTTCTGCAGTTGCCGAAGCGTGCTGATTTTGGATAGCTACCAAGTTCTGACGCTTGCGGGCATTCTCCCCATTTTTTGCAAGGATAGCTTGTTGCTGTTGAATCAGCTCAGCGATAGAGATTAGTTCTTTCGGTGCATCTGGATAGTACGATTGTTCTTTCGCGAACTTTTCTTTCTGGTCAGCAATCACACCGATCGCATGTCGCTCGTCATACTTAGCCTTTTCTTGCATTTCCAGTTCAGCCAACTGCGGACCAACACCGATAATTTGTAGTAAGGTTTTCGCTTTTTCTTTGCTGGTCTGCTCCATAAACTTCGGCAAGTTGATAGCTAATTCTTCCACGAAGCTATCCAGCAAGTTTTGACCTGCTTTATTCCCACTTGGGTCAATAACCTTGAGAGTGCTGTTCTTACCACTGCGCTCCACAATCAATCCGTTTGAGAGTGTGATTTTTAGACTAGGCGGTATTGTGCTGCCCTCTCTCTGTGCTTGGCTAGGCTTGTATTTGTTACCCCCTAGCGCCCAAGCAATGGCGTCCAGTACGCTCGTTTTTCCTTGGTTATTATTTCCGCCGACAATTGTCAACCCAGTCGCTGATGGCTCTAGTTTGACCGCTTTAACGCGCTTGACGTTTTCGATTTCAAGTTTATTAATGGTTACCATTTATTTCTACTACCTTTCTAATCATTGGTTCTTTATCCCAAGTAAACGCAGAACCGTTTGCACGAGACAGAGCGCTTCTTCTTTGCGCCTCTCGTTGGAAAATCTCCTGATCCGTTCCACGTTTTTCAAACCTGATTTTGTAATACCAAGCAACGCATAGAGTCGCAAAGTTTAAAATAGTCATTGCAATTAGTAAATAAATCATTTTTCATCCTTTCTTAAACCTAATAACCTTTTGTTCATATTTTTGCATTTAGCACATTCTTGTGCTATACTGTAGATAAGTTATTTTTAGAAGCCTAGTCGCTTCGCCAGTGCCTTGTCCGACTCCATTTCGGCAAGGCTTATTTTTTTAGATCGATAGCGGTTTAGTTGCTTCCATCTCCAGAATTTGCGGAAGCCCTCATAATCGATAAACACTAACTTGTGTGTTGGGTTAAACACATATTGTTCAAACTCTGGATTCTCTCGCATTTCCTTTGCGAATTGCTTTGCTGTGCTAGGAGTCAAACCCTCCCACCGCTGACATAGATGCTCATAGTCTCCGCCAGTCGCTATCTCATCTTCGTTAGCTGTCCTATAGACAACCTCCTTTATTTTTGCTTGTGGCACGTTCAGGCTACCTCCTACCGAATTTTAAAATCTTCAATCACACGAGCTACAAAACGATGCGCTTGTGGATTTTTTAATTTACCATTCAAGATGTTAGTTACATCTTGACGAGCCATGTTATATTGAACCGCTAAAGTAGCAATGGTTAGATTGTTTTCTTTCAAATAGTCCAAAACTTTTTGTCGTCCGTTATCCATGTTTGGCATATATGCTCCTCCTTTCTTACATGTAAGAAAAAGAGTTAGAAAAAAGTTGTGTAAACTCTTGACAAGTTCTATAATAAAGTCTATAATCTAGGCATAATAAAAACAAGGTTATTAATACCATTGATTACGTATATTCACAGTTTGCCGACCGTTTATATTTAGTTTTTAAAACGTATTTTTGACTTCGTTTTTTTCTAACTCGATCACTTACAAAAACTATTCTATACTTTTTTCTAGAATTAGTCAAGACTTTTTTCTAGATTTTTGAGAATATTTTTTGTGATGCCATAAGAAAGGTTGATAAATCAATGTTTTCAACACTAGAAAAAATTAAAGAACTGGCTCAAAAAAGAGGTATTTCTTTGGCCAAACTAGAAGAAAGTCTAGGATATAGCACAAATTATTTCTATACTTTAAAAACAAAAACGCCTAACTCTGAGCGTCTCCAAGAAATTGCTGACTACTTCCACGTCTCAACAGACTACCTATTGGGGAGAACAGAAAATCCAACCATAGCAGGAGGGAAATCCGCAAATGAAAAAATAGAACTAGACGATTTAGACAGTCGTATTATGTTATTTGATGGCAAGCCCCTATCAGACGATGATAAAAAAGCTATCAAGGGAATCATAGAGGGATATCTTAATAGCAAAAAATAAGTTTTAGGTGAGGGAGATTATGAAGAACGAAAAAGAATTACTGGAGCAATATCGAGTATCGCTCCAGACTTTTGAGCCAGACCAATGGAATGGCCGAGGTTTTTATGATGCAGAAACACGGACAATCTACCTAAACAGTTCCTTGTCATATGAAGAACGGCATCAAGTCCTGCTGCATGAACTAGGACACCTTGAGCATATAGGAGCTATCTATCGCAACGCTCCTATACGTTGCGAGAATGAGGCTAATCGATTTATGATTCGCTCTTTGGTAAAAGAAGAACTAGAATATTATGATGATCCAACCTCTTTCAATTGGTCTAACTTTGCGCTAAAATATAACTTGAAAACAACCACTGACGAAGTGATGATACAAGATGAGTACCTGAAATTCGCTAGTGACATTTAGGAGGATAATATGAAAAAAGTTGTTTTAGGTTTTGTGTCTGTCTTAGCTCTAACTCTAGTAGCTTGTTCAAACGAAGAGAAAACATCTAGTTCTTCTTCTGACGATTGGGAAACAGAGTTATCATCGTCTTCTGAGGAGGAAGCTTCTGCAAGCGAATCAACAGAGGTCTCTTCTAGTAGTTCATCAGAAGAGCCATTTGACCCTGCTACATATTCAGAGGTTGATTTTGGAGCTTGGAATCATGATGATATTGAAAAGGGTAAAAAGCTAACGTTTTCAGGAAAGGTTTTGCAAAACCAAAAAGATGACACTTATTATTTACTACGTGTTGCAATAGGTAGTGACTACGACAAAGTTGTAATGGTAGGTATTCCAACTAGTATATACAAAAAGATAATTGCCGAAGATGATATCATAACAGTACATGGTGTCAATGTTGGGCTTACCGAATATACTACTGTCCAAGGAAACGTTCGTACAATACCGTTATTAAGGGCCGACCATTACGAAGTCGTTTCTTATGGAAATTAAAAAAATCCCCACACTCCCTGCCTGCAAGCTTGAGTGTGAGGAAATCATGTATAAGCAACAACCATTCAAAGGGTCGCTTTCTTGTACCCATTTTACCAAAAATGAGGAGAAAACACAATGTGGGTAGAACAATTACCGAACGGAAAGTATAAATTTTTTGAAAGATACAAAGACCCATATACTGAGAAATGGAAAAGGTTAGCTATAACTCTCGATTCAGGATCAAGCAGGGCTAAGAAAGAAGCAAAAAAACTACTAGATGAAAAGATAGCTAAAAAGTTACAAAGCTTGACTACTACTGATATGCTTTTCGATGACGTGCTAAGCGACTGGTGGGATCTCCATAAAAAGTCCATCAAAGCTTCTACTGAAAAAACTATGGTCTATGCGGTCAATGAAGTGAAAGAGAGTTTTGCGCCAAGGATAAAAATTAAAAATATCACCGCTAAATACGCACAACAGTATTTTACAGATTCAGAAGACAATCATATCAAATTAAAAAAGCATAAATCTGTGCTAAGTATGGTATTCAAGTATGCTCAAGATTTAGAGTTGATTGATAGCAATCCTATCCAACGTGTCAGGCTGCCAAAAAAAGTTATCACATACGAAACTATGGAACGTATCGAAGATAAGTTCCTTGAGCAAAGCGAATTGAAACGACTCTTAAAAGCTATGAAAGAATACAATCGAGGGTATCATGTCGCCAGAATGGCTGAGTTTATGGCATTGAATGGTTGCCGAGTTGGTGAAGCTGGTGCGCTTAAATTTGAAAACTACGATAAAAAAAATCGTACCGTCACTATTAATGGCACTTTAGACCCAACACGCAAGGGTTCAGAGGGTATTAAAACAACTCCCAAAACATTATCATCTATCAGAGTAGTTGATTTGACCAATAAAGAGATTGAGATCATAGAAGAATTTATAGAGCTTCACAAGTTAAGAAAGAGTACTAATCCGAACTATAAAGACATGGGTTTTATCTTTGTTTCATCTAGCGGTATTCCTATCCATAAATCAAGCATTGGTAAGTTGATGAAGAATGCCAATGCCACATTAAAGAAACCAATTAACAAACCATTACACCCTCACATTCTAAGACATACCCTTATCAGTACACTTGCTGAAAACAATATCCCATTAAAAGCTATCACACAAAGAGTCGGCCATAAAGACAACGGAAAGACCACGATGGAAATCTATACTCATGTAACCAAGAACATCAAGTCAAAAGTTGTTGATGTCTTAGATAAACTTTACAAATAGCTTGCCCCTTTTTTGCCCCTTTTTAAATAAAAAGAAAAACCGCTAGTCCTAAGAATAGCGGTTTAATCATATTTTTAAGCTACTAAAGTAGTCGCTCTATTATTTAAGAGTAACTGAAGCTCCAGCTTCTTCCAATTTAGCTTTGATTTCTTCAGCTTCTGCAGTTGCAACGCCTTCTTTGATGATACCAGGTGCACCATCAACAAGTTCTTTAGCTTCTTTAAGACCAAGACCAGTGATTTCAC
>ERZ772977.287-NODE-287-length-38715-cov-8.467486_pt1 | contig 38715 bp, 39 predicted proteins | sample MGYA00511131_ERZ772977 | MGnify/ENA primary metagenome ERZ772977 (study PRJEB29015, sample SAMEA2737935) | human oral metagenome | biome: human oral; feature: human-associated habitat; material: dental | place: China | collected 2151 ...
TGTTGTTGTGAAGTTGTTGTCTGCGCGTCGCGTGGAGCCGGTTCCGTCGCGGTGTATTGAGGTTGATTCCCCTCGTCGGTTGTTTACGGCTGGCCGTGGTAGTAACGCGTTTGTGTCGCATAATTCGGTGACTCAGCGTACTATCGTGTTTGCGACGATTTTGCGCTCTGACAAGTATCGTTTCCTTGGCGTGGATATGAAGCGTGTGGAGTTGAGTGCTTATAGGAAGTATTCGCAGGCTGTTCTTGGTGTTGCGACTGATTTGCCGGATGCGACGACGACTATCCAGTTTGGTGTGCGTACCATGATGGAGCGTTACGAGGAGATGGAGGATATTGGTGCGACGGATTATTTCGCCACCGACGATCATGGTCCGGCGCTGTTGATTATGGTGGACGAGTGGGCGCAGTTGACGGGTAAAGAGGCTGGCAGTGGCGATGACGCGAAGGATCGCCAGCAGTTGAAGGATGAGATTGTTGGTAACGTTCAGCAGATCACGCAGCTTGGTCGCGCGGCTGGTGTCATTATGATTGTTGCGACGCAGGAGCCGAGGGGCGATATTCTGCCGAAAGTCATTACCGGCAACTTGGCGGCGCGCGTTCAGCAGGGGCGTGTGCGTCAGACGGTGACTCAGATGATTTTGGATGACCAGGCGATTGAGGGCGCGCGTGTTTCCGCGTCTCCGAAGGGCCGCGCTTTCGTGGCGGCGCACGGTAACCGTATTGGTCACATGCAATCTTTCTTTGCGGACCCGTCGTGGTTGGATGACGTGTTGGCTTCTATGGGTAAAAACCCAGACGGTACGCCGTTGGATGGTTCCGCGTCGGTTGAGGGTGGGGCGGCTGAGCCGCAGCCTATTCTCGGTGGCGGTGAGCGTGAGGAAAAATATGACCCATTGAGCGATTTCGACGCGGATATGGACGCGCTGATCGGTTTGGGCGAGGATGAGGACTTTTAGCCCATAACGCCCCGCCGCCGTAATGGGCGCGTGCGCGTCATTTGTTGCCCCGCTACCAGTTGGTTTGTTCGCGTGTGTGCGGCGACCGTTTGGTGGCGGGGCGGCACTGTTTTTGCAGTGAGGCGATTGTGGCGATTTGACTGTCGTGTTGCGTTCTTGTTATTGTTGTGCTATAGGGAAGATGGTTGCTTTGTGTGCCTCGTCGTCGCCCCGCGTGTGCGGGCGAGGGGCGCGTGGGGCGTTTTGGGAAGGTGTGTTGATGGTTTATTCGGGTGAACCGCTCATTGAGGTGAACCGTGACGGCGTGGGCATTTTGTCTGATAACGTGTTGCGGAAGATTGATTGCAAGGGTGCGCGCGGCGAGAAAACGATTAGTGCGACGCTGATGACGGCGCTAGAAGGGTGCCGGGCTAGTTGGGTTGCGAACGCACTCGTGTTCCCGGAGGCTATCGAGGAGCCTGCCGATAACGCGAAGAGGCGAGGCTCGCTGTTCCATAAGGTGATGGAGGACTTTTATCACCTCGCGCCGGAAGAACGTAATGGACAAACGTTGCGTGAGACGGCCGTGAACGTGTTGGAGAGCGACGAGTTTAAGGACTTTCAGGAGAACGACGATGCTCTCAGGTGGCTTGATGAGGCTGTGCGCGGCTACCTGAACGTTGACCGTGACCCTCGCCGCGTTAACATTGCCGAGTGGACGACGGATTGGGGGCGCACTGTCCCCGGTTTGGAGGTGGCGGTGTCGTGGAAGCCGGAGGGCGTGAAGCGCAAGTGTTTCGGTTACATCGACCGTTTGCAGGAGTGGCAGGGTAAGCTGTTCATTGAGGATTACAAGACGAGCCGGAAAGCTAAGCGGTACAAGTTCAACCCTGCGCGCCCTGACGATGACCCTGAGCATGGGGTTGGTGGCGCGCGTCAGCAGGCGTTTTACACGTTGATGGTTGAGCAGGCGGAGCGTGAGCGCGGCACAAACCGTCCTGTGGAGGCTGCGCGTCTGATTTTTCCGCTCGCTGACGGTGGTGTGAGCGTGAAGGTGGAGGATATTCACGCGCCGGGTTTCCGGGAGAAGGTTGTGCAGGATGTTCGTGCGACTGATGATCGGATGGATGACCTGCATAGGAGCGAGTTCGCGGAGTTTAAGCCTGGCGTTTTGTGTGCGTGGTGTCCGTTGGTGAAGTTGTGTCCGGCGGCGGCTGGTTTGGAGTCGCGTTTTACGGCTGAGAAGTTCGTGAAGGCGCGTGAGGGGCAGCCTGAGTTCGCGGATTATGGGTCTGCGATTGTTCGCGGACGGTAAGCGCGCATTACCCTCCATTGGTGCAGGTTGACGCTTGTTTGCGTCATCCTGTGTGCCGGTGGGGGCGTTTTTGCTATTGTCGTGTTGTTTCCCCCTTGTCTATTGCTGTGGCGCGGGGTGTGGTGGAAGTGTGAGGATGGTTTGTTGTGCATCTGTTGACTGTCGGTGAGGCGCGGGAGCGTTTCGGCGTGTCCCGTTTGGGTTTTATGGGTGTGACGCACGCGTTGAGTGCGGTTACGGTTGCCGGTGTTGCTATCGGGTTGTTTCCTCGCGTGGTGACTGACCTGTGGGATTCGCCGACGTTGGTGCTGGTGTTGGGGTTTGTTGCGTCGGTGGCCGGGTGGAGCATGGTGCCCGACTTGGATAATACGAGCGCGCGTGCGATTAGCGACCTTGGCCCCGTGGGTAAAGTGTTGTCTTTCCTGTTTCGCGAGTCGTCGTCTTTGGTTCAGGGCGTGACGGCGACGAAGTATGATCGCAGGTCTAACAATTTCCCGGACCCTCACCGTGGATTGTGGCATACGATTGTGGGCGCGTTGATTGTTGGCGGCTTGGTGTGGCTGGCCGTGAGTACGACTGGTGGCTCCGTGACTATCCAGGGAATGAGTGTCGGCGTTGACGTGTTGTGTGCGTCGCTGTTCGTTGGTGTGAGTTTTCATTTGGCGGTGTCGTCGCTGTTTAAGAAGGCGGCTGACAGGGTGAAGCGCGGCCTGGGTTTCTTGGGCGATGTGGCGGCGTTTTTGTTGTCGCTTGCTGCGGGTTTCACTGTGGCGTGGGTTGGTTCCGGCCAGTCGCTTGTGTGGGTTCCTGTTGCCGCTGTGGTGGGCATGTTGATTCATGACTTGGGGGACACGTGTACGACGAGTGGCACGCCGTTGTTTGCGCCGTTGGTAAAGATTCGGGGGAAGCGGTGGTACACGATTCGCCTTACGTCTATTAAGGCGGGCGGCGAGGTTGAGACGCATGGTATTGCACCGTTGTTGGGCGTGTGCGCGCCTGCGGCGTTGGCGTTTGCCCTGTGGCGCGTGTGGCCGTTGCTCGCATCCATTACGTGAACATGATCTCCTCTAGCGCGCGAAGCGTCGCCTCTCTCGATTTTTGAGGGGCGGCACTCGTGTTTTTGCCCCTATTTTGTAGGGTTCTCCGTGGCGGCGTTTCGGTCGTGTCGCTCGCTTATTTCGTGTCGCTGTTTTGGTGGGGTTTTGACTGGGTGGAGTGACGGTGTTATTTTCTACGTATGGCTAAAACGATTAAGTATTGCACTGTTAACCCGTCGCATCAGATTCCTGCGTATGGGTTCGTTGTCGAGTGCCCCGTTTGCGGCGGCGAGGTCGCCGAGGGTGATCGCAAGGAGCGTGACGCGGCTATCAAGAAAATGCGGTCACCCGCCAGCGAGGGCGTGAGCGTTGGCGTGAAAACGGGGGCGGTGAAGCCGCCGAAGCCCGCGCGCCCGCTATCGTCCGTGTCGTCAAGTCGCCCTGAGCGCATCCCCACAGGTATCGAGGAGTTTGACCGCGTTATTGGCGGCGGCTTCATTAAGGGAATGACATGCTTGTTGGGCGCTCCCCCCGGCACAGGTAAGTCGTCGCTTCTCGCCCACGTCAGTAAGGCAATGTGCAAGTACGGGACCGTGTTGTATGTGTCGGGCGAGGAGAGCGAGGAGCAGGTGTATGATCGCGCTGCGCGCTTGAACTCTGTGGACGATAACATTTTAATCGCTCACGAGAACGATTTGAGCGTTATTCTGGGGCACTTGGAGTCGGTGCGACCGTCGTTTTTTGTTCTTGATTCGTTGCAGATGGTTGCCTCTCCCGAGTCGCAGAGTCAGATGGGTAGCGTGGCGCAGTCGCGCGAGGCTACTATCGCTCTGAACAACGTGTGCAAGGACTTGGGCATTACTGCCGTGTTCATCAATCAGTTTACAAAGTCCGGCGAGTTGGCGGGGTCTGAGCAGGCGAAGCACGCGACCGACTGCGTTCTGGTTCTCAGTTCAGACAAGAGCACGCCACTGAAGTTTTTGAGCGCCGACAAGAACCGCTTTGGCGACACTGGCGAGGTCGGCATCTTCCGACACACGGAACACTCGTTTGAGGGTGTTAGTGACCCGTCTGGCGTGTTTATGGAGGACGATGGCGGTGCGCTTCCGGGCACCGGCGTGTCATTCATGGCGGCTGGCAAGAGGATGATTCCCGTTGAAGTGCAGGCTCTCATGGTCGATACCGAGCAGGGGCGTCCTGTTCGTTCGTTCAACGGTATTCCTTTTGGTAGGGGGCAGGTTGCTTGCGCGGTTTTGGATAGTTTCTGTAATGCTAAGTTGAGTAAGCGTGATGTGTTTCTATCGACGATTGCCGGTATTCAGCTCCCGCAGTCCGAGACATTGTGCGATTTGGGGACTGCTGCCGCCATGTTGTCGTTCCTGCATCGCAAGTCGGATGGTAAGCGTCGCGCGTATATCGGCGAGTTGGCTTTGTCTGGTCGTATTCATGGTGTTCATATGATTGAGCGTCGCGTGCGCGAAGCGTTGCGTCTCGGCTTTGATGAGGTTGTTGTTCCCGCCGTTGCGTCGCGGTCTCTCCCCGACTCGTTGCGTGATGATAGGCGTGTGCGGGCTATTGGCTCTGTGAATGAGTTGGCGGCGCTTTTCCGTTGACGTGTGACTGTTGGTGAAGGGGTGTTTATTGTGGGGTTGAGGCGTGCTGCCGGTTTGCGTCCACCTTTGCGTCAGGTGAGTCCTCAGCGGGTTTCCTCACCCGCCAGTGATGCTGAGAGCGAGTATGAGAGGCGTTCTCGCGCTGCGCCTGGTGAGCGCCTGGTGGACAGTCGCACGGGTGTTGAGTTCTACTCGATGATTCGTATTCCGGCCGCTGAGGCTGCTCGGTTGGGGCGCTCCGGTGAGAAGGGCGTCATGAGTCTCCCCGAGCTTCTTGCAATGAAGCGCAACAGTGAAGATGACGGTTTCAGGGGGTTGTCTGGTGACGATCTGGTGGAGTCTGCGAAGCGTTTTCTTGCTCCTGCGCGCGTTCAGTTGTCGGAGCGCGAGATTCGTGAGTTGCAGCGTGAGCGCGCGAGGGTGGAGCGTGAGGCTTCTGTAGAGTATGAGCGCGACCAGGCGGAGTTGGATGTTGAGATTGAGAAGTTGGGGCCGTCGAGCGAGTACAAGGAGTATTACGAGAACCCGTCGAACGGTGTGTGACGGCGTTGTCTGATATTGTGTTTTAGAGGGGTGCGCTCTCTTGGTTGGTGCTTATTTTAGAGGGGTATTTTATGTTGCGTGTTTTGACGACCAACGCCGGTAAGGTGTTGCTGTTCATGATCGTTGCCGCGTTTGTTCTTGCCGCGTTGATGGTGAATAACTGGAACCCGGTGCAGGCGGTCACGTCGGTGTGGGGTGCTATTTATAGCGTGATTGCCGCCGTGGCTGACTGGTTCGTGTCGATGCCGTGGTTCCGTTCATTGTTTGGCTCGTAATTCTGCCGCGAGTGCGTGCGTGGCGTGTGGCCGCGTGGCCGGTGTCGCATGGCGCTGGTTACGCGGCCCATCTCTTGTATGGGAAGGTTGTTGTAGTATGGGACTTGGTGTTCCCCCGTCTTATCGCTCTGGTGGCGGTTCCGACAGTGACGGTTTTCGTCCTGTCGGTGAGGTGTCGCCGGTTGAGTCTGCGACTCGTGACGAGCTGAGGAGCTTCCTTGCCGGTGGCGAAGTGGAGGAGAAGCCCACACCCGTAGCGTCTACACGTGTAGAGATTGACGGTTTGGTTGACCACGCTATCCGCGTTGGCGCGTCTGACATTCTGTTGCAGGCTGGCGACAACGTTGCGTTCAAGGTGCGTGGCGACATCGTGCGAGCGCCCGAGTACGGGACGCTTGGCAGTCTTGATATGGATACCATGCTCGAACAGGCGACGACTAACGTTGACCGCGACCGTTACTCGGATAACCTTGACCTGGATACGTCCTATCAGGTTCGTTTCGGTGAGCACGCGGGGCGAAGGCTGCGCGTCAACGTCGCGCGCTCGCAAACAAACCCGATGATGACCTGCCGTGTCATTGGCGACGTTATCCCGTCGCCGGAAGAGCTGGGTGTCGCCCCCATCTTGTACGACTGGGCAAACAGCAACGTTGGTTTCACGCTTATTTGTGGAACAACCGGGTCAGGCAAGACAACGACCTTGGCCGCGTTGTTGAATAAGGTGCGCCTGAGTGCGCCGAAAAACATTGCGACGCTCGAAGATCCCATTGAGTACGTGTTCCCTAACTTGGATGGCGCTCCTGGGCGCGTGACGCAGCGTGAGAAGGGTCAGGACTTTCGCACGTGGCAGGCGGCGATTAACAGTGTTCTCCGTCAGAACCCGGACATTGCGTTGATCGCTGAGGTGAGGGACCATGCGGAAATTAAGACCGCGCTGCGCCTCGCATCGTCCGGCCACAACATTTTGACGACTCTGCACGCGTCGTCTGCGAGCGCCGCTGTGTCCACGATCATTGCGCAGTTTGAGCCGCACGAGCAGGCGGCTATCTTGGACTCTCTTGCGTCGAACTTGACTGGTGTGTGCGTGCAGAATCTCGTGCGCAGTCCCGACAAGAGCCAGTATCACCTGGTACAGTCGATTTTTCCGAACACCTTGGAGGCCGCTGAGTTGATTGCGGCTGGTGACGTGCGTGGTATTGAGCGGATGGAGCGGGAGGGCGGTCAGTCGATGTGGCAGCTCCTCGCCAACGGTGTGCGTGACGGTAGGTTTAACGCTGACGATGCGCGGTCGCGCGTGCATCCGCGCGACATGAGAATGTTTGACGCGACTTTGGCGGGCGCGTAAGTCCGCCCGCCGCGCAGTTCACGCTCAGTGACAGTGAACCCCCGCCAACTGCCCCGTCTGATGATGGTTGCCGGTTGGCGGGGGTTACGTGCTGCGCCATCGCTTTCGTGGTGCGAGTGCCTGTCGCGCGCTTTTGACTACTGCTCCTTGTAGGTGTAGTTGCGGGCGCTTTCTGGGGTGATCGCGAGGATGATTCCTGTCGAGTAGTAGGGTGCCATCATGTCGATGAGTTTCCCGACAGTGTATGCTTCTTTCGACGTGAGCGCGTGGAGCGGCTTGCATACCATGAGGTCTGCCCGGTTCCTCATGACGCGTCCCGTTGCGAGGGCGGCGTATAGGTCGCTGAGCGTGCAGTTTGCGTCGAACTGGTTGAGTGGCGTCGCGCCGTCTGCACTTGCGTCTCCGGTTGCGTCGATGACGAGCAGTTCCGCATCCTCTGTGGATACGGGTTTTTCTGCCGTGGTGAGCGTGTTGTAGGTGAGTGGCGCTCCCGGTTGTGCGACGATGACCGTCACGCTGCTCGTAATCTGCACTGTATGCCCCTGTGTGGCGTTTTCAGTCACCGCACGCGTTCCCGGAGCACTGTAGGCGCTTGGTGGTGTCTGGGGGGCTTCTGTGAGCGTTGGGACGGTGCCTTGGAACGCGTGCGCCACGGCGGCGAACGCTGTCCCCGCAAACGATTCCGCGTCACGCTGAACTTGCTCAATGATTGCGTGGGCTGATGCGAGCGGCGTTGCCGTTTCGAGAATGTAGTACGGTGTTTCTGAGTCGGTGACTGCGCCGTCTGCCTTGTTCCGTTTTTCTTCCTCCTGTCGGGCGCTGGCGACAGCGGACGCGAGCGCGGCGCGGTCGAGCGTTCCGTCGTCTACGAGGACTACAACAACGCCAGCACGGTAGTAGTTAACAGCCTCGCCTAGCTCACTCATGGTTGCGCCGATAACATCGGGGTTGGCGTAGATGAGGAGGCCGTCAACGTCTGGGTCGATAGTTCCGTCCGCGATTCCGTTCCCGAGGGCTTCCAGCGTGGGCGCTGATGCGGTGTTTTTCCATGCGGGGATACGCATGTTGATTTGTCGGCCGAGTTGTTCAGGTCCGACGACTGCTAGTTTCGCTGTGCTCATTGTTTTCTCGCGTCTCTCTCGCTCTGCTCTTTACCGGCTTTTCTTGTGCGCCCGTTTTGGTCTTTTTGTCGCATTTTGTGCGGCTTTGTGGGCGCTTTTCTGCTATTGCTTCAATATCGTTTGTTTTCTTATTGAGTAGCGATTGTTAGGGGTTGTTGTGGCTAGTGGAGCGGAGTGTGCGCGCCTTGTATTTGACGTGCCGGTGAAGCGCATGTTGAACGCGAATCAGAGGCTTCACCACATGACGAAAGCGACGCGCTCTAAGTGGCTGCGTGAGCTTGCCCGCGAGCGTGGCGTGTCTCTGTTCACTGGCGGCGGCGATTGCTCGTTTTTGTTTGATGGCCCCGTTGAGGTGATTGTGACGGTGTGCCCGACAACGCGTAGTCGCATGGACCCGCCCAACGTGTATCCGTCCGTGAAGGCTCTGGTGGACGGATTGACGGACGCGTGTTGGTGGGAAGATGACCATTGGCGTTTTCTTCCTCTCATGTCTTTCTCGTATGGCGGTAGGTCTCCGGTGAAGGGGTGTTATCGCCTTGTTCTTGACGTGCGGCGCGTGGATGAGGTGCCGGATGTAGAGACGTTGGAGGAGCTGTCTGCTGGGGCTGTTGATTCCATTGGGTGAGCGCCACTGTCGCTCGCGGCCACGGCGACAGTGGCGCTATTTGGTGTGTGTTGAGGGGTTTCTTGCGATAGGAGTGTGTGGTGGCCGGTAGTGGTGGTGTCCCCGTTTACAATTTTACGAAAACGCTGAAAAGGGGTAGCGTTGTTCGCACACTGGGCAGCGATTTCGTTCTGCCGTTTGCTATCGCGTTTGAGGGGTTGGCTTACGGTTTTGTTGGGTTCCTCGCGTGGAGCCTGCCTATCCTGGTCGTTTTTGGCGTGAAGTTCAGCCTGTGGTATGCGGCTCTCGTGTTTGTGCCGCCTGTGCTCCTTGGGTATGTTGGTACGCTGCGCCTGGGTATTTTCGGTGACCGGAGTATCGTGTCTTTCCTGTCGGCGATGATAACGTTTTTCTTCGTGGAGCCTGCGGGCTGGCTATCGCTACGCCCCGTATCGAAAGAGATGACGCGCGGCGGCGAAAAAGCGAAAGTGCCACCGTCGCGCATGTGGGTGTCTCGCGAACGCGACTTTGTAATGTTGCAGGCTGCGCGTGACCAGGCTCTCATCGAGTACGTTTCGTCATCTAGTGCGGCTGGTAGGCGCGAGGTTGACAAAGTTTTGGGGCGTAAGGTACGATAGCAGAACAGCGACGCGCCATCTCTCTTTACGGCGGACTGGGCGCGTGGACTGAAAATTACAGAGGGGATGAAAAGGTTTCGACAATGGTTGTTTCACGTCTTGGTGAAGCGAGTCGAGAGGTTATGCGCGTGACTCTCGCTAATCATTTGTGCGCACGCTTATAGGTGCCGACTTTAACAGCGCCGACCTTGCTCTTGCTGCCTGACCCCACTGGGGTTTAACAGGGCGACTTTGGGCGCTTAAAGGTCCGTCAAAGCGCGAGTGGACCCTGCTCGCGGCATTTGGCGTAGAATGAGGGGTCTAGGGGAGTCCACTCGTGTTAGCTGGGTGCTCCCGACTTTTTAGCTGACTGCGCCCATCTGGCGGTTGGTCCGCGCGGCCGCCAGGGGCGAGAAACGCTTGCGCGGACTGCGCTCGGAGAAGAACATGGTGACGGCTGTTGGACGCGGGTTCGATTCCCGCCATCTCCACAATGCGGGGTGTAGGCGCGACGTTAGCGACTGTTTAACGTCACACCTACGCCCCGATTTCTCTCTTTCACATATATGTGTGTCGCACTAGCCTGCGGGCGCGACACACATGTGGTACACTTGCAGTAGTGGACGCGCTACAAGACGCGAGACAGAAAGAGAAAGAAATGGGCAAAAAGAAGGATACGGTAGCGTACATTGTCGATACGGATAGCGCGCTCACGCCGTGCGCATCCCTGATCGTCACCTCCTACGGCGGAGACGACGTTGAGGAGGCGTGGATGCGCAAACATTTCGCTGGCCTGTGGGATGACGAGGAGGGTCGTGAGTACGCTGACGCGCTCTTGGAGGGCATTGGCGACATTTACAGTGGCGATTTCACGCCCGCCTATAGTGTTCTTGTGGAAACCGTTGACGTTCATCTTGTCGATGTCGATTATGAGGATGACGCGCTGGCTGGCGACGATGCGGTTGCTGCCATGATGTGTGAGTGCGAGGCACTGAACCTGACTGTGGGTGACGCGTCGGTGGGTGAGATTCTGTCCGTCCTTAACCATATTGACAGTGACATTACTGATCGTCTGGGTGTAAACGGCTGAGCAGGCGGACGCAAACGGAATAGGGGCGGCGTAGCATCGTAGCGCTACGCCGCCCCTATTTGCGCGCCGTCTGTCGCCTACAGGTAGCCCCATTCTGTCATTGTAAACCACGGCCTAGTAGTTCGCTTAATCCTCGCGAGTGCCGCCCGTTGCTGCCTCGCATCCAGCTCTCCCCCTGGGGCGAGGTAGTTGCAGGCGCGCTGGTTGCCTCGTTCTGCCATGATGCGGATGACGCATATGGGTGTGTCGGTTGAGTTGATGAGGAAGTTCAGGACGATGGGTTCAGCGTCGCTCTGGGCGAGTTCTTTCTTCCGCCATACTGGCGTGTTCTTGTGCGCTCCGGCTCCGGCGCGCGCCATGTTGTCCTCGTCGTAGGTGAGCGCGAGCGCTGTTTCTTCCGGCGTGGACTTGTTGAGTGCGACCATGCGGCGTACCCGCTCATCGACGTGTGTGGCGAGGTGTGCGAGGTCGCTACCTGCCGTGTGCTCGTTGATGGCGGCTGCGACCGCCACGTCCGGTTCCGTGTCGCGTGCGGCGATTGCGAGGACGCGCGGCTGTGTGGCATTTTCTGCGTTAATGACGCGCACGCGCGGGTCTGGGTCTCGCGCGAGAATCATTCGCACATCTTCCGTGAGTGTCTTGTTGCGGGCGACTGAGGCGCGCACGCCCACCTGTGGGTCTCGTGCGAGTGCGTGGAGTGAGCCTCTGGGTGTGCGCTCGTTTTCTGCCGCCACTTGGCGCACCTCCCAACGTTCGTGTGTTGCGGCCTTTGCGAGGTTGACGCGATTAGCTGTGACGCGTGCGACTGCTACGACTACCCTGTAATCTGTGTCGTTGATTGCTGTTTCCGTATCCTCTAGTGGCACGTTGGGGTGTGCGATGGCGTAGGCTCGCACCAGCGGGTCGGGGTCGCGCGTCAGCATGTGGATGGTGTGAGCCATTGTTTTGTGGCTCATGGCAACAAGCGTACGAGTGTCGGCTCGCGTGCTGTGTGCGATGGTGTGGAGGCTGTTCCCGTTCTGGCCGAAGTAGGTCGGGTTGGTGGCTCTGCGTGCGCTGTTGTTGCGTGAGCGTTCATCCTCGTCTACGAGGATGCTCCCTTCCGTTTCCATAGGTGATGGTTCGCGTCCTACGGTGTCGCGCAGGTACTTGTGGGCTTTCCGTAGTGTTGTGAAGTGGGGTGCGTGTGGGATGTTGCAGCGCTCTTCCGGCTCGCGGTTGCGTTCACTATTGGTGTCGCTGGTGCAGGCGGCGATCATGCCGGTGCCGGGGCCTTCTTGGATGATGTGGTAGATCACGTGCTTCTCTCCATCTCGGTTGTTTCCACTCGCCCCTTGTGTGGGGGCGTCCCATATGTTCATATTGTATCACGGTGGGTGTCGTTTCTGCTATTGGTGGGGATATTTGTGTTGTAGTATTGTATGTTGCACCCCGTCTGGCGTGTTGTCTTTCGGTGGGGCGTGAGTGTGAGGGTGTTTGCTGGTGGCTGATACTGTTCTGGTTGATTCTACGCTGATTGGCGTGTCGTTGGATGGGACGCAGACTCCCGTTTTCTACGACTCTCATTCGAGCCAAGCTAACAATGGCGGCAACGTGACGACGTTCACGGGCACTCAGGGTAGCGGTAAGACAATGGCTACCGAGGGCGTGATGGTCGCCGACGGGTACAAGCGTAAGACCGTTTTCGGTATCTGTCCGAAAGGTGACCTCGCCTCGATTGCAGAGCTGAACGTTCAGTTGGGCGGCCACTGGGTGAAAGATGATGCGGGAACAATTATGTCGAGGGGGCCGCTTGGTGTGGTGCGCGTGTGGAACTTGTCGGCGTCCGAGAGCGTGGGAGCGTTGGACCCGATGCGTTTGTCTGGTAGGCGCGAGGACCAGATGGAGCTTCTTGTCGGCATGTTGCAGATCATTTTTGACGACGGGGCAACACTCACCCGCAACGTCATGGCGACGGTCCTTGCTTACGCGCAGGACATGTTGGACCGTGAGCAGTATCCGTCGCTCACTATCCTGACGCGCACTCTCGCGCACGCCCCGGACGAGAGTGTGCGCGTGATCGGCAAAACACTGTCCGCGATTTCGCAGACCTCGTTTGGGCGCGTCATGTTCGCCCCGTTGGGTAGCACGGCGAAGCCCGCCGTGAGCGAGGCGAGCGGTACGATTATCGCCACAATGCGCGGCGTGGCGTTGCCTGCCGATAAACCCAAGAACGATGAGGAGAGGGTGAGCGTTGCCCTCCTGTATGTGCTCGCTTGGTACGTGCGTTACCTGATGTTCCGTCTGCCCGTTGAGGTGAAAAAGACGCTGGTGATTGATGAGGCGCACATGGTGACGAAAACTGAGCAGGGCCGCGACCTCATCCATAATGTTGCGCGAATGGGCCGGTCTCGTAACGTTGCGTTGCTTCTCGCGTCGCAGCGTGCGAGTGACATTTCGCTGTCCGACAGTAACGGCGAGGGCGGTATCGAGAACGCGTTTGCCTACAGGTTCCAGTTCCGCACGGATAAGAAAGAGGCAGCAAAGTTCGTGAAAGACGCGGGACTGCCCGAGGGCGAGGGGTACGATTCGGCCATCGCGTCATTCCCTGGCGGTAAGGGCAGGTGCATTATGGTGGACCGTTTCGGGAAGCCCGCGATCATCGACGTATTCATTCCCCAGGAGTGGTTGGATGTGTTTGGTACAAACCCAGAGGAGATTCGTGCGCGCCGCAAGCGCGCCGCATCGCAAGCGGCATAGTTATACGCGTCTCGCGCGTCTCGCCCCCGCGTGAGACGACACTTTATGCACCCGTTAAACAGCGGACAGCGTATTATGTGCCCCGCCGGTAGGACACCAAAGAAGTATCTCTACCGGCGGGGCTTCACTATATACGCGCTACGACGCGCGCCGTGACGCTTACGCGCCCGCGTGGAACGTTCGCGCGAGCACATCCTCCTGCTGCTCCCTTGTGAGCTTCACGAAGTTAACCGCGTAGCCGCTCACCCTCACCGTCAACTGTGGGTACGCCCCCGGGTGCTCCATTGCGTCGCGTATCGTGTTCTCATCGAGGACGTTGACGTTCGCATGGTATAGCCCCTTAGTGCCGCCCGCCGCGTCCCGAGCCTGTTTCATGGACCGTAGTCTCTCATCGTAGGTCATTACTGGCATGTACTGCCCCTCCCTGTTTCCGTTTCTCCCATCGCACTGGCATCCGCTCTCCACGTGGTGCCACACCGTTCGCTCACCAAATAACACGCGGCGGGGAGTCAGACAACGCACCCAATGCGCCACCCACAGGCGAGCACCGACACCGCCCTCACACACGCTACCGCGATTAGGCGATACGCACACAAAACACCACGCCACCCACATAGCGCATACTATGCGACGCTGTGCATAGCGGGCGCATAAACTATCAAAAAACACGGGGTCTATACATGGAGTCGGCGCATAACCACCCGCGCCAAGAGGATAACGGCGACACAGAAGAAAAAGACGGTGCGGAGAAAAGAGAGGCGCGGCACCGAGTAAACGGGGAGAGGAAACAGCGTGGGGTGGGCATCCCGGTAAGAGGATGCCCGCCCCACGCGCGCTCGCAGCAAGAAACCAAGCGAGCAGCGCTCATTTAGTGCAGTGACGTGAACAAGCCCGACCTGTCCTCCCACGTCACCGGCAAACCGTCCTCGCCGTGCGACCAGACGGGCACTACCTTCACGTAATCGTCAAGCCCCATCTCGAAGCAGATACGTTCCAGCGTGTTCATGGTGCGCCTGCGCAAGCACACCCACACGACGCTCTCAAACATGCTCCTGCCCCCGGCGTCCGCGTAAGCGGCAAGGCTCTCGCGGAACGAATCGGGCTTATGCCCCAGCTCAACCTCCACGGCGATACTACGCGCAGAACCGTCCTCCCCGCGTAGGCGCGGCACCACCAGGTCCGGCAAGTGGAAAGAAATCGCATCCAACTGCGGGTCACGCAACGGAATAAACATATGCTCGTTACCAGCCCTCAGCTCAGGAGACAGCACACCGGAAGCTGCGCCACCGTTAGCAGCCCACTCGCTGAAAGCGTCCACCCTGGCTGCGCTCAGGACGCGCACGACCTCCTCCCTGGTTGCTGTCGCCTTCCCTAGCAGGTGATACTTGCTGCGGTTCATCTCGCGCTCGGTCACGAACCCGCAACCTACGCTCAAACCACCACTCACGGGGTCCACGCGGCCACGCAGCGGCCACTCGTCCGCACCCAACACATTCAACGTGCCGCCCCACACGCACGCCGCCACATGGTTCACCACCATACTGTGCATCAGCATGTGCGTACTGAACTTCGTGGGCGTCACATGCTCATACTTCAAGTCACCGCCCATCATGAGAAGCGACGGTGCAGACAACACCCATCCGCCGCCATAAATCGCCTCCACGTGACCGGCCGCAGCCATACGAGAGAGCCACCGCTCACCCGTCGCCACCCGGTCGGAACCCAAAATGTTCGCCACCACGCCAGGGGACACAACCCTCATCCGGCGGATAAGGCGCAGCACAACCGCATCCGCATCGCCCACGGACTGTTTCTTACCGCCGCCCGTCTCAGCCCACCACGAGCCGCCACGACGCACCCTACCGACAGCCCTACGGCGACGCACCTTCTCAGCCTTACTCAACCCACCAGAAGAACCAGCAGCAGGAGAGACATCAGAGGAACCACCAGCCAGAGGGAAACCATCAGACCCCACCAAACCAGCATCGCCGTCAGCAACCACGCGACCACCCTCAACAGCAACCACGCCACTACCAGGAGCGCCCTCACCCTCTGGGTCCACAGCAACCGCCTCACGCCACCCGCCAGAACCGCCACGCAACACGTCCTCAACATTCAACCCGCGCAGACGCTCCAACAACACGCCAGGACCACCAGCGCCCCACCGCAACTCAGCCTCACCCTCAGCCCGCAACTCGCGCTCACGACGCAGGCGCGCCAACGCCCGCTCACCCCGAGGCTCACGATAAAACGACTCCGGCACACTCCACCCCCCGGCGGCAGGAACCTTACCCCTGTCACCAGTCACAACAGCCTCACCAAACGGCACCTCAACCTCCACACAATCACTCACCTGAGAGGCAGCAACCCCAGCAAACGAGGCCGCGCCCTCACTAAGAACAAGAACACCATCACCATCAACGCCAACCCCAACAGGGGCAGGACCACCACACTCCACCCACGAACCGTGCTCGCGGCCACGCTTATCAACCCACCCCACAATCACACCACCATCACCGACACAAGCGAACCCCAGACACCCGCCAGCAAAAACCGGCAACACCCCCACACAACCATCAACAGAAGCACCGCCAGCCACAGCCTCAGAGGCCACACCATCAGGAAGGCGCACCCCAGCAGCCCACGCAGCCCGCACGCCCACACACGCACACAAACCACCCAACACGCGCAACGTCAAACCGGCAGACAAACGCCCCTCACAAGCCGCATCAACGCTAGAAGCGTCAACAACAGGCCACCACACGCCACCAACACGACGAACCCCCGGACACCCCACCGCCCACACCGGCGACACACACGTCCACGCCACACCATCCGCATCACGCGCAACGCCCTCAGCAGTAAACCCAGACTCAATCAAAGAATCAACAAACGGGTTAGAACCACGAAAACGCTCAACATCAGACACAACAAACCCCAACCAAAACGAACCAACACGAACCCAAAAAGCCCGCAACCATCACAACCCAAAAATATCAAAAAACAAGAAAACACGCCAAACACCCCCAAAAAACACCCAAACCCCCAAAACCCACAAGCCAAAAACGCCGACAAACGTCCGCAAACACGCCCACAAACACAACAACCCACGCGCTCTGGCGTGGGCTATTGTGAGCGGCCTTCTCTCGCGCTGTCCTCCCTTGCGGGCGCAGACGGCACACGGCGCAAACCCTATTGTTTGCGCGCTTTTGTGTGCGCCTGTCTGCGTGCCCGCGTCGTGTGTCTGCGCTTCGCTCAATGCCGGTCGCCTCTGCAAGTACGCGGGTTCCCGCGCTCACACTTAGCGTGCCCACACGTGTTGGTGTGGGCACGCTTGATTGTGTTCGCTTGGGGGCGTACCTTGCTGAGGCTTGTGTGGGCGTGTTTGCTTGCGGGTGGCGGGGTTTGGTGTTTGCGATTTCTGGGTGTGTTCGCGTGGGTGTTTGCGTTCTTGCTTGTGTGCGCTCGCTTGGGGGTGGTGGGGCGTGGTTTGCCCCGCCGCCCCTTCACGCTCACTGCCCTCTGGCGGCGTGGGCTTTTGGTGCTCACGCTCTGGTGTGGGCGCTGTTGGCGTGTGCGATGCTCCCTTGGGTGCGGGGTAGCGGTAATGGGGCGGGACAACGTTGTCCCGCCCCATGCAGCGTGGCGCTGGGCTGCCTTTGGTCGCCCCGTGGCGCGGAGAGAGAGAGAGAGAGAGGTGTGGCGTGTGGGGTGCTCTCATGGTGTGCTAACACGCGCGCGCACGCGCAGAGAGATGGGAGAGGAGGGGGAGCCACGTGGGGCGGACCGTGGTGGCCTGGGCGGGGGTTGTGGGTGGTGGCGCGTTGGGTGGTAACGCGCGTTGGTGGCGACAAGTGCCCAAAGACGGGGGAGAGTAAAATTGGCACTACTGGGGCGGGGGCGGGGTGCGCTCCCGGCCGTGGTGGTAGTTTTGGCAGTGGGTGCGCGTGGTGGTTGGGGTCTTGGTGGGGGCGAGTGCGTGGTGGTTGCGGGTTTTGGTGGTGGCGCTCCTTCCTTTGGGTGCGTGGGTGATGCTGGGGGTGGCGCTTTCCCCTTGGTGGTGGGTTGGGTTGGTGGTAACGATTTCCCTCGGTAGCGTCAAGGGAGGTGGGGTGGGGGTTGAGTTCGGGTGTGGACAATAAGGGTGGTGGCGTGGGGTGGTTGGTGTCCCGGTTCTGGTTGGGGGTTGGGGTTTGGGTTGGTTGGGTGGTGGTTGTTGGGTTAGTGTGGTTGGTGGTGGGTTGTGGTGGTTGTTGGGGTTGGGTGTTTTTTGTTTTGTTTTGTTTTTTGTTTTTTGGTGTGTTTTTGTTGTTGTTTGTTTGTTTTGGGGTTGGTTGGTGGGTTGGTGGTGGGGTTGTTGGTTGTGTGGGGTTGTCCGTGGGTGCGGGTTGTTGTTTGGTGGGTGGTTGGTGTGTGGTTGGGGGTTTGGGTTGGGGTTTGGGTTGTTTGTGTGTTGGGTGGGGGTGTGGGTTGTGGTTGGTGGTTTGGTGTTCCGCAGGGTGTGTGTTGGTAGTGTTGGGGGAATGGCATGGGGTGTGGTGCTTGTTGCCATGTTGTTTGTACGTGGTTGGTGCAGTTGTTGGTGCAGTTTCCGCCTCCGGTGCAGTGGGTGTGGGGGTTGGGGTGGGGCCTGGTTTGGTTTGGGTTGGTGTTGGTGCATGGTGGTGGGTCTTGGTGGAGTGTGTTGGGGTTTGCGTGTTTTTTGTTGAGTCTCGCGGCGGCTTGGGCGGCGGTTTGGGGTTTGCCGATTTGTTGCCATTCGAAGTAGTTGAGGCCGCAGGCGGTGTGGAGTGTGCCGTTGATGGCGATGGCGGTGCGGACGGTTGGGGTTTGGTTGGGGTTGGTTGTGAGTGTGGCGGCGGCGTGCATGAGGGTGTTGGTTTGTTGGTTGGGGGTTTGCTGGGTTGGTGGTGTGGTGTGGTGCCAGTGTTCGTATGGGCCTTGGAGGAGGATGAGGGGTGCTGTGTGGGGTGTGGGGAGCCAGTTGTGGGGTGGCCTCGTGTGTGGTGGTGTGTTGTTGGTCCAGTTGGTGAGGTAGCCGATGGTGTCTGTTGGTGTGGTGTGTGGGGTTGCGTGGGTCCAGGGTGCGGCTGTGGTGAGTAGTGCGTGGAGTTGTGCTGTTGGGAGGTTGGTGTAGTTGCCGTAGATGATGGTGGGTGTTCCTGTGTTGCTCGTTGTGTGTGTGAGCGCGTTTGTGCCGTTTGTGTGGGTGATGGGTGTGGTGGTGGGCGTGTCTGGGTGGTGGGTTTTCCAGTGTCGGGTGGCGGTGGTGTGGGCGAGTAGGCGTGTGCCTGGCGTGGGTGTGTGTGTTTCGTGGTTGGTGCCTGGGGCGTGTTTGGGTGTGGTTGGGGTGGGTGTTGGTGTGTCTTGGTTGGTGTGCGTGTTGTGGTGGTTTCGGATGCTCACGTGTCTGGCCTCTTTCCGTGTCTTTTTGTCTTGGTTTTGTTTGTTTTGTTTGGTTAATAACGGGTTGCCTTGGGTTTGGTGTGGTGGCTTGCGTGTTTGTGGCGTAGTCGTGGCTGCTTGTTGTGTGTTTGGTGTGTGCGCGTGTTGTCTTGTTGTGTGTGCGCCCCCCTTGGTGGTTGGTCTTGTTGCCGGGGCGGGGCGGGTGGTGTTTGCTCCGGTGGGTTATTGGGTTGTTGCTTGTGTGTTGGTCTCGCGTGGTGTGCGTGTGGGGCTACTGGTTGTTGTCTTGCTTGCGAGGGAGTGTGAGTGTTGGTGTCTAGTGGTGAGCGTGGTTGTTTGGGTGTGGGGTGTGTTGTTGCTGGTGGCGTTTTTCCTGTGTGGCTTCGTGACGGTGTTGCTTCGGGTGGTGTGAGTGTGGGGTTTGATGTTGGTGGGCGCGTGTTTATGCTTGGTGGCGTGAGTGCGCCTGTGTCTGGTTCTTCGCCTGCCGTATCTGGGCCTGTGTCCGTGTCTGGTTCTGTAGTTCCTGTGTCGCATGATGCGGGTGTTGGTGCGTCTGGTTCTTCTGGTGGTGTTGGTGGTGTGCGGGTGTGTGTTCCGTGCGCGCGTGCGGTGTTTGGTGATTCGTGGTGTTCTTTGGTGTTGCGGCGGTGGGCGCGTGCTGCTGGGGTTGATGGGGTGAAAGTTGATGCGTTGCTCGGGTCTGCGTCTGGTTCTGATTCTGGGCCTGTAGCGTCTGGTTTGCTTTCTTCCTCGCCTTCGCCTGTTTCCGCGCGTGGTTCTGCGTCTTTGTGCTCGCCTGTTGGTGGTGGGCGTGTTGGTGTGGGGTTTGGGGCGCGTGTGCGTGATTGGGGTGCGCGGGTTGGTGTTGGTGGTGGCGTGGTGTCTGGTGGTGGCGTGGTGTCTGGTTGGTGGGCGCGTGCTCGTGGGCGTGTGCGTGGTCTGGTTTCTGGTGTTGGTGTGAAAGGGTTGGTGTTGGCTGGCTTGGTTGGTGTGGTGGTGTTGGTGAGTGTGCTCGTGTTGGTGGGGTGAGTGGGCTTCGTGTTCCTTCCTGGCGTGTGCGCGGGTTGGGTTGGCCCGCGTGTCTTGTTGTTTTGCGTGGTGGGTACAGTAAAGCGGGGAGGGAACCTGTCGTTTGGTTCTCTCCCCGCTTTTTCTTCTTTTTGTGTGGAGCGGATGACGGGGGGTGAACCCGCAACTTCCACCTTGGCATGGTGTCATTCTACCAGATTGAGTTACATCCGCGTGTCGCGCCGCCCCGCTTTGCTTGTGGTTTGCTTTTGCTTGCCTGCGCGCGGGGCGACGCTTGTACCTACCTATTGATCTCACCTAAGAGTGTAGGCGTGTCGTGTGCGTTTTGTCAACACCCGGTGTTGTAATATCTGTCACATGATGTTTTTGTGGGTGCTGCTTGACGTTTACGGTTCTCACGCGTCAACGCTGGTGGATGCGTGCGTCTCACGGTTGTCGCCGTTTGCGTGGGCGGCGGGGCGCGTGCCATGAGACGATTTCCCCTGGGTCTCTTGTGAGGGCGAGCATGATGCTGGTGGGCGTGCGTTTTGGGCGTGGGTCGTGTCCGTCAACGAGGTGGATACGGTTTTTGATTACTCTCAGCGTCGTGCTTCCCGTTTTCTGTGCGAATGGGTGTTGGTGGCTGAGTTGTATGGTGGAGCCGTCACGCGTGAGGGTCGTGCCGGTTACGGCGAGCGTGGTCCAGTAGTCGTGCTGTTTCGTGTTTTCCATGTCGGCGGTGAACGAGTGTGCCAGTTCTCCGAACCATTGTAGTGGCGTGGCGAATATGGTGGGGGTTAGCCCGTTGTGGATGGTTGCGACTTGCTTGACTGTGTAGTAGAGGGGGATGTCAGGGTCGTAGGTGAAGTGTGCGATTATTGGCTCGAATGAGCTGTTGATAGCGAACGCTGTGTGATCGGCTCCTGTGATGGAGAGTCGGCGCACTGGCCCTACGTGTGCTTCGAGTATGGGCAGCATGTTTGCGGCCGTCACTGTCGGGATGTAGTTCTGGACGTGTGCGTTTGCTTTCTTGTTGGCGGTCAATTGTGTTGCCTTATCGCGGGAGGCTCTGGGCCGGGCGGGCGGTGAGGGTGAAGCCGGTGCCGTATGCGCCGGGTCCGTCGTCGCCGCGTAGGGTTGCGAGGGGGAGCTGCGTCTGGTTGCCTTCTATCATGACGAAGATTGTGTACACTTCCCAGCCGTCATGGTAGTTGTCGTCTCGACTGTATTCGACGTGGGCGTTCATGATGCGCGCCGTGTGGTTGCCGCGCTTGTAGGCGTTTTCGAGGTGATACCAGCCGTTCACGCATCCCATGCAGCCTTCGTTGCCTGCGATGGTGAGCGTGTCACCGTTGTCGAGGGTGAGGGTGGTGGTGCGTATTTCGTCGTCGCTGATGGTGATGTCGGTGACGTAGCGGCCTTTGAGGATTGCGGCGTATTCTTCCGCCGTGCTGTTCTCGTCGAGGGTGATTTCGTTGGTGTTCATGGTTGGTTTTTCTCTTTGCGTCTTTTGGTTTTTATGTTCGCGTGTGGTGACGCGAGCGTGGGTGCTGTTAGTGGTTGTCCCAGTAGCAGCCGCAGGGTTTGCAGCCCGCGCGCGGGAGCCGTCGTTCGTGGGAGCACTCGCAGTCCCAGTCTGCGGGGCAGCGGTCGCATGTTGTCTCGTCCATAGCTCTTATTGTAGCATCACACCCTCACGCGTGTCTACATGTGTGGAACGCGTGGTTGGTTGGTTGGTTGGTTGGTTGTTCTCCGCGCGGCTCGGTGTTTGTCTGTAAGCGCGCGGGGCGGGTGTTTGTGGGCGACCTGGCGGGGCGGTGGCGTGCTTGGCGCTTTGTGGGCGCGGGATAGGGTTGGTGTGCCCTTGGTGGGTGTGTGGGGCGTATTCCCGCGGGCGCGCTTACGTGAGGTTTGCGGGTGGGTTGGGGATATGGAGGTTATAGCCTTGCTCTAGGAGCCGTTCGGCTTCTAGGGCGGTGATGACGCGGCCACAGATGGGGGGCCATGCCAGCGCGTATTTGCCGCCTGCGCATACGGCGAGGAGCTGGGCGGCGAGCTGTGGTGCGGATACTGGCTGCGTGGTGTGTTCGCTGTCTGGGTTGGTGTAGCCGAGTGTGGTGTCCTCTGCGGCGGGTCCGATGGCTGCTGCGCAGCGGTGGGTTTCGAGTGATAGGTGTGCGGCGATGTTGCTGACGGCGTGGTCGCCGAGGTATGGTTCGCCGGTTGCTGTGGTTTCGCCCGCTCCGTCACTGCTGTCGCCTGCGTTATCCCTGCCCGCTCCTGCGCCTGTTTCTGCGTTCGCGGCTGCTCCTGTGTTCTGTTGCTTGTTCAGGTAGTGGGCGTATTGGTTCCATGAGGCGAGTACGGCATCGTATAGTTCTTCGGGTGCGGCGGTGTCGTGGAACGTGAGGGCGCTGCCGGGGATGGGTGGCGTGTCTGCGCCTGCCCCTGTGGCGGTGTCGCCCGCGCCGCTCCCGCTTGTCGTGTCTGCGGTGGTGGCGGTGTCGCCGTGGTGTGCGATGGTTTCGAGGGTCGCTTTTACGCCGGGGTTTCCCGTGAGTGGGGCGAGCGCCGCGCGCGCCTGGGTGAGCCTGTGGGCGTGGAGGGCAGTATCTTCGTCGGTTTCGACGTAGAGGAGGTGTGTGCCGCCGACGGTGAATGTGCCGGTGGGTGTGGTGAACTCGATCATTTCTTGGGGCGTGTGGGTTGGGTACGCTACGGTGACTGTGGTGGGGTTGCCGTTTTCGTCTGGGATCATGTCGCCTTCTTGGAGCTGGCCGAATGTGGTCCATTTCCAGGTGCGGCCCGCCCGGTCGGTGACGTACTGGCTGCTGCCCGCTGCGCCTGCGGCGTTGTTGTTTGCGTTCGTGGTCACTTGTGTTCCCCTTCTTTCTCGCGTTTTTCGTTTGCCTGCCGCGCGATGCGCGGCAGACTTTCCGCGTGAGCGTTTGCTGACATGCCTGGCGCGCCGCTTTCCTGGCGCGCGTTTTTCTTGACCGCAAGTGAATAGCATGGGAGAGAAAGCGGGCACCCGCCGGGGTTTGTGTTTCCCGGCGGGTGCTTGTTTTTCTTGTGCCCTGCGCGTATGCGATGAGCGGGAAGCCCGCGCTGTGTTGGGGCTTCCCGCTCGCCACGCGTTTGCTCGCGAGTCGGCCTGCGTTTCTTTTAGTTGGCGGCGAGGAGCTGCGCCATGTGCTCTGCCGCAACCGCGTACATGTTGCGGGCGGTGTCGAGGTCGCCCTGCGTGTAGTAGAGGGGGCGGTAGGAGACGCCTTCTTCGGGGTCTGCGCCGTCCCAGGTTTCACCGAGGTACTGTGCGCCGCCGTCGATGCTGCTCAGTGAGGTTTCGACGGCGCGCTCGTATGCGTCTGCCGCCTGGTTGTCTGCTCCGATTTCCTCGTGCCAGTCGTTGTCTACGAGGCGGGCGCTGTCGCCTTCGATGCTGATGGCAACGGCCACGTAGTCGAAGTCGCCGACGTTGGCGGTGATGTCGGCCTTCTGCTGGTCGGTGAGGCTATTCCACGCGTCGGTGAGCGCCTGCATGACGGCGATGTTTGCGGCGCGGGAACCGAGGAGCGATGCGGCTTCGGCGATCTTGTTGATCTTGGTGGTGTTCATGGTTGGGTTTCCTTCTCTCTGGTGGTTGATGTGTTTTCTTGTGTTGGGTTTAGTGTAGCACATGTGTGGGCGTGTGTGCTCGCTCAGTCGCGTGAAAGGTGGCGTTGAGCGCTGTGGGGTGTGTCACGCGTGCCCGGTGGTGCGGGGTGCGGCGGGCTTGCTAGTTGCCTACGCGGGCGTGTGGCCTGCGTTTTCTTGGTGTTGCGGGCGGCTATTGGCGTGGTGTGGGTGATGGCTTGTCCCCCCCCTTTTTTTGTTGCTGCCGGTGTTCCCCTGGTTTGCGGGGCGTAAGGTGGCGGCTGGGGGTTTCGGTTTCTTTCTTGTGAGAGGGTTTGGTGGTCGTTGTGGCTGGTTTTCATATGGGTGTGTCGGGTCAGGCGGCTGGCCGATTGGTAAAGTGCGTCGCTAGGCCGGGCAAATGTGCGTTGGTTACTTCGGATGGCGAGCCGGTTCCGCATTTCGCGTCGTTGGATGAGGGCGAGCGGTGGCTCGCTGAGCAGGAAGCCGCACGGCGTGGCGGGTTCACTGGTAGTTCTGGCGACGCTGGCGTGGGTGTGCGTGATGCGTTTGCCCCCGATAGTGGGTTCGTGGTGGACGCGGCGGGCCGTTTTTACCGCGATAACGGTGAAGATGTGCGTAGTGTGAGTGGCGCTGACATTGCCCAGTGGGATGGCGGCGATAATAGTCTCGTTGACATTATTGACGGTGGCGGAGAATATGCGTTGAACGCTGATGCTGGCGGCGCGGATACGGTGACTCGCGTCAATGGTGGCATTGTTGAGGGCGATTTTAGTGCCGACGCCATGTTTGGCGTGCGTTTGGACGAGGTGACAGGGGACGCGGAAATTGGCGACCTGAATGGGTTGACTGAGGCTGATGGCACCGTCAGGCAGTCTCGTATTACCGTCGTGTCGGGGGACGCGTCTGTTTCTCGCGTGAACGCTGACAGTGCGATTGGCCGCGTGGATGGCGGTGACGTGTGGCGCGTAGAGGGCGGTAACGTGTATTTCGTGTCCGGCGGTGGCCGCGTGAAAAATGTGCTGTCGGGTGGCCGCGTGGGCGCGGTTGAAAGCGGCGGCGTCGTGAACCAGGTCACCGGGGAGGATGCTAGTGTTGGTGTTGTGATGGGCGGCATGGGTTCTGGTGAAAAGCCTGGTATTGTGCGCAGTGTTGCGGGTGGCGGTGTCGTGGAGCATGTGGGTGAGCGCGGCATCGTCGTCGATGTTGAGGATGGCGGTACTGTTGGTGAGGTGTCTGGTGAGGGGAGCGTGCAGCGTGTCAAGAGCGGTGGGCGTGTGGATGCTGTGGTGAAGAACGCGGCTGTGGTCGACAATAAGGGCGTGATTGGGTTTGTTGGTTCCCCCGTGTCACCCGCTGACATTGACGGTAGCGAGCCTGGGGCGTGGCTGATGCGTAACAGCGTCGGTGGGCGCGTGAAGTATGTGCGCGGCGGCGGACGCGTGAAAGAGAACAGGGGAGTAGTTGAGTCGGTATCGTCTAGCGGCGTGGTTGAGCGTTTGGCCTATGGTGGCGTGGTTGGTTCCCTGTCGGGTCGTGTCATGGTTGTGAATGGTACGAGTGCGCGCGTGGATGCTATGAGTGGCAGTGAGAGCGCGTGGGCTGAGATTGATTCGGTTGATTATCACGCGTCTGAGCAGATTGGTGACGGTCGTCGTGATAAGCCTGTGGTGGGGCGTTTGGGTCCGTATTCGCGTGTGCATTTCGAGTCGGGTAACGCGCGTGACGTGTTGGCGAGTATTGGGCGCGTGGACCGGGGGGCGCTGGAAGCTGGCCTTGTTGATGTGACGTTTGGTTCTCGTCGTGAGAGTTTGTTGCCGTTGCTGCGTGAGCGTGAGGGCGTGAGCGTGGGAGAGTAGCGCGTATCCGTGGCTGCGTGGTTTTCCGCCTTTCTTGGCGTGCGTTCGCCTGCGGGCTTGTAGCGGCCCTGGCGGGGCGGGGACATGTTGGCGTCCTTGCCCCGTCCCGCTTTTTGCTTTTTGTGTTGCCGGTGTGGTGCGCGTGATTTGGCGGTCGCGTGGGTGGCGGTGCTCCGCGAACGCGTGGTTGGGGTTGCTATTTTTCTTACGTGTGGGGCGGGTGTGGTGCGAGTGTTTCTTTTCTGTCCTGTTTTTGTTTCTCTTTTTGTTGTTGGGGCGTGTTTGTTGTGGCTGGTTTTCATGTTGGCGTTCGTGGTAAGGCGGCGGGCCGTGTGGTGCGGTGTAGTGCGAAGCCTGGCGGTTGTCGGTTGACTGGTGCGGATGGTGAGCCGACCCCGCATTTCGCGTCTCTTGCGGAGGGCGAGGCGTTTCTTGCTGAGCAGGAGTCCGCATCGCGTGGCGGGTTCACCGCTGGGGTTGCCCACGAGTCTGCTCATGTTGTTTCTTCTGACGCTGGTTCTCCTGCTCCTGTTGGTGATGGGCGTGGGATTGCGTGGGATGATGCGCTGGTGAGTGTGGGGACGGTGACTGTTCCGAATGGCGTTGCCCTGGTGGGTCCGTCCGCTGACTCTGGTGTGCCTGTGCGTCTTGTGCATGGTCTTGTGGGCGCTGAGCCGTTTGGGAACATGTGGGCTGTGCCTGCTGGTGGGCGCGCGTTTGGCGATGACGTGAGTGTGCGTGGCGCGGTTTTGGTTGAGGACGCGAGGGACGTGTTGTTTACGCATGTGACGGGTGGCGCTGTGGTGGGTGAGGCGCGGGGCGTGCGGTTTGAGCACGTGTACTCGGGCGGCATGGTGGGGGAAGCGAAACGTTGTTTTGTGGGAAGTGTTGGTGGCGGCGAGTTGTCGCCGGGCGTGCCTGGCGGGGGTAGTGTGAGTATCGTGTCTGATGGGTCTGTTGTTGGCGTGATCGCTGGTGATGAGTATGGTCAGGCTCATGTGGGGCGCGTTGAGGGCGGGTCTAGTGTGAACGCTGTGTTGGCTGACGGACACGTGGATTCGGTGTCTGGCGGTTCTCGCGTAGAGTTTGTGGAAGGCGCGGACGGCGCGGTGGCTACGGTTGGCGTAGTTGACGCGGATAGTCGTGTGGGCGTGCTGGGTGAGTATGCTCGGGTTGGGTTTGCGGTGAACGCGGATAGTGTGAGTGATTCGGCTGATGCTGCGCGGCTTCTTGATGCCCGGTTGCGGCGTGAGAGCGCTGATGGTTACAGTGGTGGCGGGTTGCGTGTGAGCGAGGGAGTGCGGCGGTCGCTGTATTCTGGTGAGGGCGTGAGCGTGTCGTTGAGTGTGGTGGCGCGTGATGGGTCGAGCGTGGTGTTGGGTGAGGATGATGTGAGGCGCGTGTTGCGTGGGCGGCCTACTGCGTCTGAGTGGGATGTGGATGCGGTGTTTGGGTCGTTTGAGTCGTCTTTTGATCGTAGGGCTGGTGAGTGGGCGGCGGGTGCGGGTGATGTGGTGTTGCCGCCGAGCGGTTGGGACGATGACATGGTGCCGGTTGTGGATGATGAGGGCGACGAGGATGAGTGACGTGCTTACGGGTGCGTGAGTGAAGCTCGGCGGGTTTCTCGCGAGGCGGCGGGGTGGGCGTGCGCTTGTCTCGCCGCCGCGTCCGCTTGTGCGCCTTGTGTTTTCCGGGCGTTTGGTTTTTGCGCGTTTGCGTGTTATGGTGGCGTTGCTGCGATATTTACGTGGTAACGTGAGTTTTGTTGATAGGAAAGAGGAGTCTGTATGACTGTGAAGAGCAAGCGCGCTACGCGTGCTGGTTTCGCGTTTTTGGCGGCTGCGGCGGCTGTTTCTGGTGTGGGTGGTGGCGTGAGCGCTGCTACTGCTGCCGGTGATGTTGCTCCGGCGTATGCTGAGACGCAGGGCGCGGCGAGCGCGGATAGCGCGGGTTCGTATGAGGCGGCGGTGGCGCGTGAGCGTGGCCGCGTGGCTGATAAGGCCATTGAGCTGTTGGCGGACAAGTTTACGGGCGAGCAGGATACGCTCACTGAGAGTGTTGCACTCTTGTTGAAGGGTGCGGCTCCGAATGGCGCTGTGTTGATGTTCGGTAAGGGCATGGACCGTGCTGCCGTGCGCGAGTACATTATGCACGCGGAGATGACGCCGGTTGGTTACACGCTAGAGTCGATCACTCCGGCGGTGAACGCGGGCGAGGGCGCGTATAATGCGACGTTTGTGCGTGATAAGAGCGTGACGGCTGATGAGTTCACGTCGCTTGACTTTATCAAGGATGCCGCTCAGCGTGCTCGTGTGCGTCAGCTTGTGTTTGGTAACCCTGACCTTGCGTCGCGTATTGATGAGTCGGCGTTGTACACGACTGCGACGACTCAGTTCTTGGAGGAGGGTAAGACGCCCGCTAGTGCGTTGGGTAATGCTGCGCTCATGCCGGTTACGTCTGTTGCTGATGCTGTGCGCTCGGTGATGGGTGACGGTTCCACGAAGGAGATTACGTCGCTGAAGCTGGAAACGGTGGATGGGCGTGAGTATTTCCGTTACGTGGTGTCGGATAAGTTGCCGGATACGAGCAATGTTGACGTGGAGGGTTTTGCGCCGAAGTTTTTGACTGCCGATCAGGTGGAGGCCATTAAGGGTGGCCTGGTGCGCACTAAGGCGTTGGCGGCTGATAACAAGAGTCTTGCTGGCGCGCCGCAGGTGACGCTCTCTGATGGTGGTCGCGCGTTGAAGAACGAGAACTTGGATGCGGGTACGAGTGTTCGCGCCGTGTTGGAGAAGGCTGACGAGTATGCGGGCGTGGCGGCTAAGACTGGCCGTAAGGTCAGTGGCGTGCAGGTGAGCGGTAGCGCTGTCCGCTTGGAGACGGTTTCTGACCCGACGAGTGCGGCTGCTCCTAATAAGGCGTTCCTTGCTGAGGTCGAGCGTTTGTACAAGAACGTTTTGCCGATTAAGGACAACGTTGTGGAGAAGGAGATTTATTACGACGTTGTGGACGCCGATTCGGGTGAGGTTCTTCCCGGTGGCGCTGGCGTGATCGCGAAGTCTACGGACGGCGGCGGGAACGCGACGTTGGACCAGTTTGTGTGGTGGATGTCTGAGGCTCACCGAACGGCGGCTAACCTGGATGGCGTGAAGTCTGTGACGGGTATCGAGTTTGATGCCGCGTCTGGTCGTCTGCGTATCCTGGTGTCTAAGACGAAGGCTCCTGTGTTGGATGCGGACACGCCGGAGCCGTCCCCTGAGCCGTCTCCTAACCCGGAGCCTCAGCCGACTCCCGAGCCTCAGCCCACTCCTGACCCGGAGCCGTCCCCTGAGCCGTCTCCTAACCCGGAACCCACTCCCGAGCCGACCCCTGAGCCTGCGCCGGTCCCTGACCCGACGCTGGACGAGAAGTACCAGAACGACCCGGCTGTGCGCGAGTTGTTCAACTTGTATGCGAAGGCTGTTGCCCGCGTGGCAGGTGCGAACGGTGGCGTGATGCCGCAGCCGGTGGTGTCGCTGGTCGCTCAGAACGGCGCGGCGGTTGCCCCGGCGCAGTCGGTGGTTGCCCCGTCCGCGTCTGTTGGCGAGTTTTTCGACCACCTGCGCTCTGCTGTGCCGGAGGGTTGGAAGATTGATTTCAGTAAGAACAACCCTGTTGAGTTGAGCGAGGACGGTAAGACTGTTCTTGTTCACGTGGTGCAGGGTGAGGGCGACGCTGACGATTACGATCAGGATATTAGTCAGGCTCACAAGTTGGAGGCCGAGACTGGTAACCGTGATGGTAAGGACGGTGTTTCGGGTGTTGCTCCTGGCGAGGTGACGGCTGCTGGCGTGCGCGGCGGTGTTGCTGGTGGCGGTTCTTTGCCGGTGACGGGCGCGAGCGTGTTGACGGGTGTTGGCGCGGGCGTGTTCCTGCTGGCTGGTGGCGTGGCTGCTGGTGCGGCTCGTCGCATGTCGCGTCGTCGCTGACCGCATCTAGCGTGCCTTTAGTGCGCGATGTTGAGCGTGTCTAGCGCGTGAGCGTGTGGGGCGCGTGGACTTGGGGTTTTCCAGGTACCACGCGCCCCACTGCTTTTTGTGCGCGGCGCGCGGTGATGCTGTCCGTGTTTTGTCCGCGAGCGCGCGTCAGTAGTGGGCGCGACCGCCGGTAGCTGCCCCGTGCCCCTGCCTCTTGCGGTGTGGGTTTCGCTCCACTTGCCGAGCGCTATCTTCTCTGGTTCGCTGTACGGGCTTCTGACGCGTTTTCGCGAGCTTACCCTTCCACGTGTGCGTTTCACTCCTGTTTGGTCGTCTACGGGCCGTACAGTGAGCGAGAGATGGGTGTGGTGGGTTGTAGTAGCATGTTGATGGCGTTAGTTGCTCGTCTAGCCGTGTCGTTTTTGTCTCGCGTGAGCATAAAGAACACCCCGGCCCACAAACGGGCCGGGGTGTTCTTTCGCGTTGGTGCACCTTACGCTTATTCTGGTGCGCTGCGCGCTTATCGCCAGGGGCGCTCAGATGTGGGGCCGATGTTCGCGCTGGCGGCGTGAACAGTGACCTCACCGCGCGTGAGACGGAAGTCAGGGGACATTGATCGCCACGTGTATTCGGTTTCGTTGCTGGTGAGGTGCGTGGGGCGCAGGTCGCCTTCAAACATCGCCCACAACTCGATAGTTTCAGTTGTGGTGTCGGGCGTTTCATCGTATTCGTCGTAGGGGATGTGCGACTGGTATGCCTCTCGCTTTTCAACCCATGCGGCGGTGATTGCCTGCCCGTTTTTGATTGCTTCTGCTGCTCGGGACGAAATACCCCCGCTAACGTATTCGCACTCTTCCCTGATGTAGCCGAACTCCGACGAGAAGTCGGTTCTCTTGATTTCGTGGCGGATGGCGATGGTGTCGCCGTCCGTGAGGGTGAGTGTGATGGTTCCGCCGTTGATCGAGTAGTCCTCGATGACGCATCCCGTGAACATGTCAGCGAGCGTCTTTGCTGCCTCGTTGTTTGCGTCGGTGTTTACGGTGTTGACGTTGGTGTTCATGGCGCGTGTCCTCTCGCTTTTGTGGCGGGTTGTTTTGTTCTGGCCCCTAGTGTAGCACACGTAGTACGCCCGTGTCTACGCGTGTGGGTGTTGTCGGCGTTAGCGTTGTTAGTTGTTTTGGTCATATGTTGCCGCTAGGGCGTGGAGTAGCGCGTTTACTCACGCGTCTGCGTACAGTCGCGTGACTGTTTACCCTACGCGCGCCCGTGGAGGGGTCTGTGCGCGCCTCTCGCGGGCTTTCGCTGCCTGAATGCACTCGCGCCCCTCCGGCGGATTGTTGGGCCGAGAGAGGGGCGTTTGGGTGATTCCGAGTGATCGCTTTTATTTGATCTTGCAGTCGCGCAGGTCAGAGTCCGAGTTGGGCGAGGGTGGGTTCATCGTCTCCCTCCTCGTAGTAGCAGCAGTCGTTCGCGTAGTGTTCCGCTTCTGTCATGTAGGGCGGTTCGTCGCTGCCGGGGGCGTCTACTTCGCGGATGAGGGGTTCGCTGCCTCCTGCGTTCTCGAAGAATGTGACGCGCCAAATGCGGCCCTCCCATTCGCGCCAGCAGACGGTTTCCACGTCGATGTCGCTGATGTCGTTTGTCGCCCATGATTGAGTGACGACGACGCGGGGCGTCTGGTAGTCGTAGAGCGTGATGGCGGTGGCGGGGTTGGCTTCTGGGTGTCGTGCGAGCCAGTTGCAGGCCGCATCGTAGTTGAACCATTTGTCGCTTCGGCCGGTGGCGAGGATGGCGCGCATCACGCGGCTCTCAATGTCCGGGGTGACGGTGGTGTAGGGGTCGGTGTAGTTGGTGTGGTCGATCATGGTGTTTTCTCTTTCTTGAATGTTTCGCGTTGTTTGTAGTATATCACGAGCGTGTGGGGTGTGTCTACGATTGCGCGCGTTCCCCCGCGTGGGGCGCGTTTTCTGGTGGATATTGTGGTGGTGTTGGTATGTTCGCGCGTGTCTTGTGGAGGGCTTTTCTGTCCTGCGCGTGGGCTTGTTTTCTTATGGTGGTGTGGAGGTTTTCTGGTGGTTGTGAAGTGGCATGTGAATGATGAGAAGAAGCCGGGTAAGTGCAGCGCTGGGGCGGGGAAGTGTCCGTTTGGTGCGGATACCCCGCATTTTGGGACGAAGCGTGAGGCTGAGGCTGCGGCTGAGGAATTGATTGCGCGCGAGTCGGCTGGTTTCGGCGGGGAAGTGAAAACTGCCGCGCTCACCGAGTGCGGGGACGGTTCTGGTCTTGCGGTAGATGCGGCGGGCCGCTGGTATCGTGACGGCGTGCTCGTGGAGGACATGGTGGAGGCGGTCAGCGACGAGGGTGAGCCTGTGATGTTCACCGACGGAGAGTTCCACGGGTCGATTGTGAGCGACGCGGAGACGGATGTGCGTATTCACGCTGGCCGCATTGACGATCTCGTGAACGTTGGTTGTTACAGTAATTACGACGATGGTATGAATATGTCGATGATTGGCGGTGATGCGACCGTTGAGCGGGCGTTTGGTGTGAGTGTGGGCTATGTGGGCGATGACGCGCATGTGGGACTATTGACTGACCATCGGGAACCGGGTGACACGAGTTCGTTCGCTACCCTGTCTCAGGTGGATGACATGCGTGACCGTGCGGTAATTGGCGTGGTGTCTGGTGATACACGCATTTTCGGCATGATGCACGAGTCTCGCATTGGTGAGTTGACTGGCACGGCGGGCGTAGATGAGATGAGCGGCGCGTCTCGCATTGGCGATGTTGATTCTCACGCTGGCGTGGATTACATGGTGGGTGATTCTCGCATTGGTAAGGTGCGTGGGCGTGCTAGTATGATACGTGAGAACTCGCATGTGCGCGTTGTCCATGACGGCGGGTTCGTTGAAGAGGTACACGATAATGCGTCTGTTAAATTCGTTATTGAGCGTGGGCGTGTGAAGGGCGTGTACGAGAATGGGCGAGTTGAGATAGTCCGTCGCGGCGGTTCTGTGGGGAGCGTGAACGGCGAGGGTGCGATGGTTGTGAGCGTCGGCGGTGGCGGAACCGTTGAGAGCGTGCGGGATGGCGCTACCGTCTGGGAGGTTGGCGATTATCTTGTTCCTGACTGCGCGACGGTTGGTAGCGTGGATGAGTCTAGCAGGATTGGGTTGATTGATTGCGGTGCTGACATTACGTTCGATTATGTGGATGAGGAGGATGTGACGCCTGAGCAGGCTAGTGTTCTGCTTGCTGAGCGTTTGAGGGGCGACGCAACAAGCGTGAGCGCCGTGTTGATAGCAAGGATGCGTGATGCGTCTTATGGTGACCCGAACGTGACGCTTCGTGTCCGTGATGGGGATGGGAATGTGGTAGAGGCTTCTCGCTTGGGGGATATTTTGCGCGGATTGCCTGATGTCACTAGCGTTGAGCGTGATGAGATGCGCCGCGCGTAGGTCAGTTGTGGGCGATTAGGTGCGCCCATTGCTCTCGGTTTTTATTTATACTGACGCGCTGGTGAGCGCGGGGTGCTGGTTGGTTTTTGTTCTTTTCTGATTGGAGTGTGTTTGTGGCGGCTGGTTTTCATGTTGGCGTGAGGGGTAAGGCTGCGGGTCGTGTGGTTCGGTGTAGCGCGAAAGAGGGCGCGTGTCGCCTAGCGGGGGCGGATGGTGCGCCTGTGCAGCATTTCTCGTCTGTGGAGGAGGGTGAGCGGTGGCTGGCTGAGCAGGAGGCCGCTTCGCGTGGCGGGTTCACCGCCTCCGTTGGTGAAGCTCCTGTTTTGACTGCGTGTGAGGACAGTTCTGGGCTGGCCGTGGACTCGGCGGGTCGTTGGTATCGTGATGGTGTTCTTGTGGAGAACATGGCGGAGGTCGTGCGCGACGACGACGTGGTCGTGGTTCTCTCAGGAGATGACGGCGCGTCGATTATCAGTAACGGCAACACAAACGTCTACGTGCTCCGTGGGAGCTTTGGCGACCTCATCAATGTTGGTTACCATACTGATTACGACAATGAGGAAGAAACTATGTCGGTCGTTAATAACGCTCGCGTGGACAGGGCTTTCGGGCTTGTTGTCAACGAGGTTGGCGGCGACGCTTCCATTGGGGTGATGGGTGATTATGTTGAGCCTGGCAACCCGACGCACGTCACGCCGTCGTATGTTGAAAATTTGTGGAATCGCGCGTCGGTTGACGTGGCGGCTGGGGCAACACGGATTCTCAACATGAGGGGTGATGCTCGCGTCGGTACGTTGGGCGGTAAGGCTCGCGTCGGTCATATGAGCGGCGAGTCGCGCATCAACACGGTCGAGTCCGGTAATGGCGTGAATTACATGTCGGGGCGCGCTCACGTGGGCGAGGTTCGTTCTCATAGGCGCGAGGACGGCTACATGGAGCATGGGCACATTGGCACGATGACTGGCGAGGCAAGCGTGGAGATTGTGCGCGATAGCGGTTTTGTGGGTGAGGTGCGTGAGCGTGCGCGCGTACACGGAGTGTTTTCCGGTGGGCGCGTGATGGAAGTCAAAGATGATGCGCGTGTGAATATGGTGGTGTCCGGTGGTGTTGTGGAGCATGTGACGGATAATGCGCGCGTGGGTGAAGTGTGGCGCGGTGGCGGTGTCGATAAGGTGGACGGTAAGGGCGCTGCCGTGATGAACGTGGGGTCTGGTGGCCGCGTGGGCACGGTGACTGGCGGCGCGACGGTCGTTGACGTGGGTTCTTCGGATGCTTCGGAGGCGTGCGTTGTGGGGTCGGTGGACTCGTCCAGTAAGGTGAGTTTGATTGACTGCTGGGCTGATGTGACGTATGAGTGTGGGGAGAGTAACGTGTCGCCGGCTCGTGCGCGCGAGTTTGTGGTGAAGCGGCTGAACGATGACGCGACGGGTATTGGCTCTGCGTGTTTGGAGCGGGCGAACGGTGATAATCCGTATTCGCGCTCGAATGTGCGCTTGCGTGTGCGGGATGCGGAGGGGCGTGTCGTTGATGTCCCTGACGTTGATGGCGTGTTGCGCGAGTTGGTGGAAGTTGACGACGATGAGCGCGAGATGATGTGGGAGAGCATGATGGGTTCCCCGGATAACGGGTGACAGCGCCGCTGCCTACTGTTGTTCGCGTCCGCCTGTGTTTCTTGCTTGCGAGTGGTTGGTGGCGTTGATAATGGGAAGCCCCGCGTGGTGTGCGAGAGCTTTGTTCTCGCGTACCGTGCGGGGCTTCTTGTTGATGGACGACCGCGTGTCACCATTGGGGTTTGAGGGCTGCGTTGGCTGCGCTGATGGTGGTGCCGTCGTTGCTTTCGACGATGAGGGTGGGGGCGATGGGTGACTGGATGACGTAGGTTCCGGTTGTTTCTGCGATCTTTTCGGGTCGCAGGTTGTTCTCGGTGAGCGCCCACAGGGTGACGGTTCGCGTTTCTTGATCGACGATCATGGGGTCGTTTTCGTCTGCGATTGGGGTGATAGTGGTTTCCACCCAGACGCGGATGACGCGTCCGCTGTCCCATTTCTTGTAGTGTTCGTCGTCGCTGTTGACGAAGTTGTCGGTGTCCATGTCGAGGCTGTCGGCGAGCAGGTACCTGCCGTTGGGGAGCGTGGTTGCTGCCTGGATGGTGACGTGGGTTCCGTCGGTGAAGGCGACGGCGTTTCGTGCGGGGCGGCCGTCGCGGTCGCGCGCGTCCATGATCTGCTTGCCTGCGAACAGGTTGTTCAGGTCGCGGGCTTTGTCCTGCGTGGCGTCGGTGTTGATGGTATCGAGCATGGGGTTTTCTCCTGTTCTCCGTGGTGTGTGGGTGTGTTTTCTTGTCTGGTCCCATTGTAGCATGTTGCGGGGTCGCGTGCATGGCGTTTCGCTGTCTTGTGGGGCGCGTGTTGGGCGTGGTTTTGGTCATGTTGGTGGCGCGCGGGCGAGAGAGTGGTTGTACGTTACTGGGGAAGCGAAACGGCGTGAGCGTGGGGAGGAACAGGGTAGGGACGCAGTTCGCTTGCGAATCTGCGCCCCTACCCTCGTGTTCGCCCGCATGTTTACCCGTGCGCTCCCGGTTGTTTACTTGTGTGGGAGTCGGATTGTGGTGTGGGTGGCGGCGGCTTCGCCGTTGACGACAGTGCCGTTGCTGTGTTCTATGGTGAGGCCGTGGTGTGCGGTGCGCCCACTGTAGACGCTGGTGTAGAGGGCGATGGGTGTGGGGTTGTCGGGTGTGGTGGCGTGGAGGGTGATGACGGTGGTTTCGCGCCTGCCTCGCCTCGTGGTGGCGGTCACGTTGTTGTTGTCGTCGCCTGTGATGGTGGTGTTTTCTGTCATGGGTTGCGTCTTGTCCGTGTTGGTGGGTTGTTCGCGTGTGTCTTGGACGCGGGTGCGGGTGACCCATGCGTGGGTGATGGGTCCGATGGTGCGGCCGCCCGTGAGGGTGATGGTGGTGGCGTGGCGGCTTCCCTTGTTGTTGCGCGGGTGGCCGTTCAATGTTGCGTGTGCGGTGATGGTGCCTCCGTTTTCGCGCATCACGTTGTCACCCGCGCTCACGGCCTCGTCGGCATTCTCGTTCTCCCCCATGACCACGTTCTCGGTCGTGTTACCGTCACCCTCTCGTGGCGCGAGAGTGAATACGCCGTCCGTAGCGCTAGTGATGGTTTCGCCTGTGAGCATGTCAGCGAGCGCTTGCTGCTCACGGTTCACCCATTCGTTGATTTGGGTTTGTGTGAGTGCTACGCGGATGGTAGCGAGCGGCTTGCTCTTGTCGCGTGGGGTTGCGAAGGTGCCGGTGGTGATGTCCGCGTGGGCGGCGCGGATGGTGGAGGGTTGTGTTTCGCCTTGGTAGAAGAGGATGAGCGACACGCCCGTGATGGTGCCCGCGTGGTTGGTGTTCTTTTGGAGGTGTGCGCGCTCGATGATGCGTCGGTCTGCGTGGGCACGCATGTCCTGACCGTGTGCGCCTGCGCCCGTGCTGGCACTGTCCGCGCCCGTGTTGCCGTCGCCTAGCGTGATGGTGAGGTGGGTGCCGTCGCTGAGTGTGATGACGTGGCCGTTGTCGCTCTTCACGTAGCGGCCGTGGAAGAGCTTGTAGAGGGCGGCGGCGAGCTGATCTGTGTCACTGGCGGTGTATTGTGTGGCGCGTACTGGTCCAAAGCCGTGTTCGATGTCGTTCCATGTGTTCATTGTTGGCTCGTGTTCCTTCCGGTTGTTTCCTGTTTGTTCTCGTTCATGTCTCTGTGGTTGCGCGTGTTTTACCGCGCGCTTTCCTGCTTGTCATGGTATCATGGGCGTAACGGCGGCGTGAAATCGCCACAAACAGGGAAGAGCGTGAAAGACAGGGGTTCTCATGGCGATCATTGAACGCGACGGCTGCAAGTATGCGGACGACGAGACGTTGCGTGAGCTATTGGAGTATTGGGATGACGACGATGTGGTCTGCGACGGTTTCCCCTTACAGGCTTTCGTTTGTTCCATTGGTGACGGTTTCGTGGCGGTGATGTATGATGGCCGCCTGCTGAGTGAGAATGACGTGTACGCTATGGCGAACGCGAAGCTGCGCGAGGATTACCCCGCTCCGGTGGAGATTGCGTGGTTGGAGCGTGACGTTGTGGAGGCGTTTTCGCGTGTCGCCCCTGATGTTTACGAGGAATACGTGCGTGAAGAGGTTAGTCGCCTCGTTGAGAATGACACCCTGCGTTGTTTGCTGAATGGGCGCGTGCCGTCGCTGGCGCGTGTGTGAGTAGAAAAGAGGGTTTGCGTGTCGTTGATTGCTGTGACTGTGGGTTCTGCCCCGTATACCGTTGTTGACGCTGTGCGGGCGGTCGGCTGGTACGGCGTGAACGTGTGTCATCGCCTTGCGTGTTCTGGCGGGTGCTATGACGCGCTTTCGGAATCGCCTGATGACGTGGCTGACGGGTACTGTGACACCTGCGGTTTGCGCCCTGTTGTAGAAGCGTCGCTGTACGCTCAGCCGGGCATGATTGATAGCGACGTGTCTGCGTGCGTGGAGGAGGGTGACGTGTTGGTGTTTGAGAGCGACCCACGTGTACCACCTGTTTTGTTTGCGGTTTCCCGCCCAATGTGGAAGGGCGCTTTGGTGTCGCCTCTCGGGTGGCGTGAGTTTGTTGTGGCGGCTGGGTCGTGTGGTTGCAAGCGTCGGCGTGTGGAGGTCGCCACGGTGGCGGCCCGCGAACTGTTACATGGTGGCCGCGCGTGAGAGGTATTACGCCGGTTCAGCGTGCGAGCTTGTGTGAGGGGAGGTGTACGATTGTGACTGTTGACGATGTGAACGTGTCTATTGATGACGCTGACGTGGAGAAGTTTCTCGTGATGTCGCCTGTTGTTTTTGAGATGAGCGACGAAGAGCATGAAGAGTTTATGCGCATTGTGGAGAGCGAGCCGGTGGCGGATGAGCGTCTTGCGCGCCTGTTCAAGCGTCCGTCGCCGTTTGGGAGGCACATCGACGTGTGAGCGCCGCGACTGGGCGACCATGCCAGCGTGTTTTGTCGTCGTGTTGTAGCCCCGCGCCGCCCCGCTGTTCAGTCTGCGTGGGCGGCGCGGGGTTTTTGCGTGTTTGCGCGTGTGTTGTAGTGGGTGGGTGGTGTTTTCGCGGCGGCTATTGGCGTGGTGTTATGTTAGGTTTTCTTGCACGCCCCCGTTTTGTTGCGGGGCGCGTGATAGGAGAGGGTGTTATGACTCGTCATCATGTGAGGCCGGATGGGTCTGTTGGCCGGTGCGATGCGAAGGAAGGCGGGCGGTGCAAGTTTGCTCGTGAGGGTGCGCTTCATTTTGAGTCGGCTGGTGAGGCGCAGGAGTATGCGGCTGAACTGTTGGCGCATCGCTCTGGCGGATTCATGCAGGGAGGGGTTAGTTCCGGCTCGCTTGGTGATTCTGGTGTGACGTTGATTGCTGAACGCGACGCGAGGATGTCGTCGGATGAATTGGACGCCCATATGGCCAGGTTGAAGAATGACCCTCGCGTGTGGGAGCGCGTGGTGTCGTCACCTGATGCGAAGGGTGGCGAGTTGGCCGCTGTCGCTAACGGCGCGTTGGCGGCCGGTGGTCGTGAGAACGTGCTGTTGGCGGTTCGTGCTGTCCGTCATGAGAATATGATTCCTGATGCTCGTCGTTATGTTGTAACGCATCCTGATTTGTGGGATGAAGCGTTGTCTAACCCAGGTTTTTATGGCTGGTCTGATGAGGATGTGCGTGATGTTTTTGAGGTGTCGCGCGAGTTGGGACTGTCGGACGTTGAGAAGCGTCAGCGCGTGAATGGGCGGTTCGCTGACCGCGATATGCGAAAGTTGGGGCCTCCTCGTTCGGTAACAAATTCTGTGCCTCGCGTGTATAATGATGCTAGTGGTGACTATCGGATGCGCGGTTTCGTGCGGTCGGAGACGCCCCGTAGGGTTGCGCGAACGCGGGGTTTGCCGGATAGCGCGCTATGGGAGGCGGCTGAGCGCGCTATGGGAGGCGGCGCTGGCGAGTAATGGCTGAGCATTGAGTGCTGGCACGCGAAGGGGGCTTGTTGCCTCGGCTGTGAGTGCCCGTGCGTGGGTGGCGCGTGTGAGCGTGTGGCGGGATATGTCACGGCGTTTGCGCGCGCCGCCCGTTTTTGTGTGCTAGAATGATGGTGTTCAGACGACA
>ERZ772977.288-NODE-288-length-38691-cov-4.907573_pt1 | contig 38691 bp, 31 predicted proteins | sample MGYA00511131_ERZ772977 | MGnify/ENA primary metagenome ERZ772977 (study PRJEB29015, sample SAMEA2737935) | human oral metagenome | biome: human oral; feature: human-associated habitat; material: dental | place: China | collected 2151 ...
CCTCGGGAGGCATCTTCAACAACTACGCCATCGTCCAGGGCTGCGACCACATCGTGCCCGTCGACATCTACGTGCCCGGCTGCCCGCCTCGCCCCGACATGCTGATCGACGCCATGTTCAAGCTCCGCCAGGAAGTCTCCTCGCGTCCGATCGGCCCGAACGAGGCCGCCGCCATCGCGGCCCGTGAGGAGGCAGCCCTGGCCGCGCCCGCGACCCACGAGCTGAAGGGACTCATGCGATGACCGAGATCCCCGGCGAGATCACCCCGCAGCAGAACACGCCCCAGGCGCCGGTTTTCGAGACGAGGGCGGGCATGTGGAGCCGCGGCTCCGGTGACACCTCCGGATACGGCCGCATCCAGCGGCAGATCTCCATGCCCGGCCAGACCGAGGGGCCCTTCGGGGAGCCCTTCGACACCATCGTCGCCCGGGCCACGCAGCTCGTGCCTGCCCTGGCCGGTGGCCTGGTGCTCTTCGACCGCGGCGAGCTGACCATCTTCGTGCCCCGCGAACACCTCCGCGAGACCGTGAAGGCCTTCCGCGACGACGCCCACCTGCGTTTCGAGATCTGCGTGTCCGTCAGCGGGGTGCACTACCCGCAGCAGACCGGCGCGGAGTTGCACGTGGTCTACCACCTGCTCTCGATCACCCACAACCGCCGCGTCCGCCTTGAGGTGACGGCCCCCGACGGCGATCCGCACGTCCCGTCGGTGGTGGCCACCTACCCGATGGCCGACTGGCACGAACGCGAGACCTGGGACATGTTCGGGATCCTGTTCGACGGCCACCCGTCGCTGACCCGCATCCTCATGCCCGACGACTGGGTGGGGCACCCGCAGCGCAAGGACTATCCGCTGGGCGGCATCGACATCCAGTACAAGGGCGCCACCGTGCCCGCCCCCGATCACCGGAGGACGTACAACTGATGAGCAACGACATCTTCGCCGCCACCGGCGAACCCGAGGTTGATCGGGTCTACCTGGCCCAGGGAGGTGACTGGGCACAGATCGCCGCGGAGCAGGCCGAACGCGGGGACGAGACGATCGTGGTCAACATGGGGCCGCAGCACCCCTCCACCCACGGGGTGCTCCGCCTCATCCTGGAGATGGATGGCGAGACCGTCACCCACATCCGGCCCGCCATCGGGTTCCTGCACACCGGCATCGAGAAGAACATGGAGTTCAAGACGTGGACCCAGGGGGTGGCGTTCTGCACCCGCATGGACTACGTCGCTCCGCTGTTCAATGAGGCCGTCTACTGCCTGGCCGTCGAGAAACTGCTCGGCATCACCGACGACGTCCCGGAGCGCGCCTCCGTGCTGCGGGTGCTGGTGATGGAACTGAACCGCATCGCCTCCCATCTGGTGGCGATGGGCACGGGCGGTATGGAGATCGGTGCCCTGACGGTGATGACCATCGCCTTCCGTGAACGCGAGATGATTCTCGATTTCCTGGAGGGGCTGACCGGGTTGCGCATGAACCACGCCTACATCCGTCCCGGCGGGTTGGCCAACGACCTGCAGGACGGCGGACTGGAGCACCTGCGCACCGTCATCGCGTGGCTCAAGAAGCATCTGCCCGAGTACGCGACCTTCTGCAACGAGAACCCGATCTTCAAACTGCGCATGCAGAATCTCGCGAAGATGGACCTCACCGCCTGCATGATGATGGGTGTCACCGGCCCGATCCTGCGTTCCACCGGCTACGAGTGGGACCTGCGCCGGGCGCAGCCCTACTGCGGCTACGAGACCTACGACTTCGACGTGGTCACCTGGGACACCCAGGACGCCTACGGAAGGTTCCGCATCCGCCTGGAGGAGACCTGGCAGTCGCTGAGGATCGTGGAGCAGTGCCTGGAACGCCTCGAACGCACCCAGGGCCAGCCTGTCATGGTGGGCGACGCGAAGATCGCCTGGCCGGCGTCGCTGGCTCTCGGACCCGACGGGCAGGGCAACAGCCACGAACACGTCAAACACATCATGGGCGAGTCGATGGAGGCCCTCATCCATCACTTCAAGATCGTCACCGAGGGATTCAAGGTTCCCGTCGGTCAGGTCTACCAGGCCATCGAATCACCGAAGGGTGAACTGGGCTGCACCCTGGTCTCCGACGGCGGCACCCGCCCCTACCGCGCCCACTTCCGTGACCCGGGGTTCAACCATCTCCAGTCCGTGCCGCTGATGTGCGAGGGCGGGATGATCTCCGACGTCGTGGTGGCCGTGGCCAGCATCGACCCCGTTCTGGGAGGTGTGGACCGATGAGCGGTCATTTCGTCAGCGATTTCCCCGATTCCGGTTCGGTGGACTACTCGGACCGGTCCACCAACCTCGACGAGACCGCGGTCGCCGAGCTGAACGAACTGGCGGGGCGTTACCCGCACCCGCGTTCCGCGCTGCTGCCGATGTTGCACCTGGTGCAGTCCTACGACGGCCGTATCAGCCCGCGCGGCATCGAGCTGTGCGCCGAGATCCTCGGGATCACCACGGCCCAGGTCTCCGGGGTGGCCACCTTCTACACCATGTTCAAGCGCAGGCCCGCCGGGCACCACCACCTGGGGGTGTGCACCACGGCCCTGTGCGCGGTCATGGGCGGCGACATCCTCCTGGAACGTGCCAAGCAGCGGCTGGGCATCGACGAGGGCCAGACCACCCCGTGCGGGCGGGTCTCGCTGGAACGCCTGGAGTGCAACGCCGCCTGCGACTACGCGCCCGTGGCGATGGTCAACTGGGAATTCTTCGACGACATGACCCCGGAGAAACTCGACGAGCTGATCGACGCGCTCATGAACGGCGATGAGGTGGTTTCCCCGCGTGGGGCCACCATCACGTCCTGGAAGAAGGCCGAACGGGTGCTCGCCGGGTTCCCTGACGGTCGTGCCGACGAGGGTCCCTCCGCCGGGCACGCATCCACCCTCGGCAGGCGGATCGCCGCCGAGAGGGGCTGGAGTGCCCCCGATCCCGACAACCTGCCAGCCACACCCGAGGAGGAGACGAAGTGAGCGACCTGCTCGCCCCGGTCCTCAGCGACCAGTGGGGCCAGGACAAGTCCTGGAAGCTCTCGCGCTACGAGGCCACGGGCGGCTACCGGGCGCTGCGCAAGGCGCTGCTCGGCATGACCCAGGCCGAGGTGATCGCCCTGGTCAAGGACGCGGGTCTGCGCGGCCGGGGCGGCGCGGGTTTCCCGACAGGCATGAAGTGGAGCTTCGTGCCCCAGGACAACCCCAACCCGAAGTACCTCGTGGTCAACGCCGACGAATCTGAGCCCGGCACCTGCAAAGACATGCCGTTGTTGATGGCCTCCCCCCACACCCTCGTCGAAGGCGTGCTGATCGCCTCCTACGCCATCGGTTCCCACCAGGCGTTCATCTACTGCCGCGGTGAGGTGCTGCACGTGATCCGGCGGCTCCAGCAGGCCGTCAAGGAGGCCTACCAGGCCGGTTACGCGGGAAGGAACGTGCTGGGATCCGGCTACGACCTTGACGTGATCGTCCACGCCGGGGCCGGGGCCTACATCTGCGGCGAGGAGACCGCGCTGCTCGACTCCCTGGAGGGCAGGCGCGGCCAGCCGAGGCTGCGTCCCCCGTTCCCGGCCGTCGCGGGCCTGTACGCCTCCCCGACGGTCATCAACAACGTGGAGTCCATCTCCTCGGTGCCCTCGATCATCAACAACGGGGCCGCCTGGTTCCAGGCGATGGGCACAGAGAAGTCGAAGGGCATGACGATCTACTCGCTGTCCGGGCATGTCGCCCGGCCGGGGCAGTTCGAGGCCCCCATGGGCATCACACTGCGGCAGCTGCTGGATCTGTCGGGCGGTATCCGCGCGGGTCACGAGCTGAAGTTCTTCACCCCGGGGGGGTCTTCCACCCCCATTCTGACTCCCGAACACCTCGACACCCCCCTCGACTACGAGGGCATGGCCTCGGAGGGCACGATGCTCGGCACCAAGGCGCTCCAGGTCTTCGACGAGACCACCTCGGTGGTACGCACCACCCTGCGGTGGGTGGAGTTCTACAAGCACGAGTCGTGCGGCAAGTGCACCCCCTGCCGTGAGGGGTCGTGGTGGCTGGTGCAGCTGCTGATGAAATTTGAGGCCGGCACCGCCGAGGAGGGCGACGTGGACAAGCTCCTCGATGTCTGCACCAGCATTGGCGGTCGCTCGTTCTGTGCTCTGGCCGACGGCGCCGTCGCCTGCGTGACCAGCGCGGTGCGCCGCTTCCGCCCGGAGTTCGAGCAGGGTTACCACACGCCCGCTTGGGAGCTTTTCCCCTACGAGCGCAGCGCGTTGTTCGCCACGGAAGGAGCCCCCCGGTGAGCCAGCCAACCGACACCGCAGCCAAGGTGGCGCCGAAACCGGATCTCGTCACCCTCACCATCGACGACGTCCCGGTCAGTGTCCCGAAGGGAACCCTCATCATCCGGGCAGCCGAGATGATCGGTACCGCCATTCCCCGGTTCTGCGACCATCCGCTGCTCGACCCCGTCGGGGCCTGCCGACAGTGCCTCGTCGAGATCCCTGACGCGGGCAACGGACGTGGTTTCCCCAAACCCCAGGCCTCCTGCACCATGCCGGTGGCCGAGGGCATGGTGGTGCGCACCCAGGTCAGCTCGCCCGTGGCGAAACGCGCCCAGGAGGGCATGCTGGAGTTGCTGCTGATCAACCACCCGCTCGACTGCCCCATCTGCGACAAGGGCGGCGAGTGTCCCCTGCAGAACCAAGCGCTCAGCAACGGGCACGGCGAGTCGCGCTACGGCGGAGTGAAACGCACCTACCCGAAGCCGGTCAACGTCTCCGCGCAGATCCTCCTGGACCGCGAACGCTGCGTGCTGTGCGCCCGCTGCACCCGGTTCTCTGAGCAGATCTCAGGCGACCCGTTCATCGCGCTGGTGGAACGCGGCGCGCTGCAGCAGGTCGGGTTCTACGAGCAGGACCCCTATGACTCGTACTTCTCCGGCAACGTCGTGCAGATCTGCCCGGTGGGTGCGCTCACCTCGGCCGCCTACCGTTTCCAGGCGCGGCCCTTCGACCTGAAGTCGACCACCACCTCCTGTGACCACTGCGCGGGCGGCTGCGAGATCCGCGCCGACCACCGGCACCACCAGGTCAAGCGCCACCAGGCGGGCGATGCCCCCGAGGTGAACGAGGAATGGCTCTGTGACAAGGGGCGCTTCGGTTTCGTCTCTGGACGCGGCGAGGACCGCCTGGCCCAGCCGCTGGTCAGACGCAACGGGGTCCTGCAGGTCGCGAGCTGGCCCGAGGCCATCGACGCCGCCGTCGCCGGGTTGAAAGCCGCGGGAACCGCGGTCGGTGTGCTGCCGGGCGGTCGGCTGACTGTCGAGAACGCCTACGCCTACTCGCGGTTCGCACGCACCGTGCTCGGCACCAACAACATCGACTTCCGTTCCCGGGCCGCGTCCGAGGAGGAGGCCGAGTTCCTGGCTTCCCGCATCGCGGGTCGGGGAATGGACGTCACCTACGCGGATCTCGAGGCCGCCAAGCACGTGGTGCTGGTCAGCTACGAACCCGAGGACGAGACCTCCGTGGTTTTCCTGCGACTGCGCAAGGCGGTGCGCAAGCACGGCCTCAAGGTCACCACGCTCGCACCGTTCGCGTCTCGGGGAACGCAGAAGCTCTCCGCGACGCTGATTCCCGTCGCCCCCGGAGCCGAGGCACAGACCCTGGAGGCCATGGAGCTGGGGGAGGGCACCATCATCCTCGTTGGAGAGCGGGCCGCCTGCCAGCCGGGTCTGCTGTCCGAGGTGTCCTCCAAGGCGATCCGCTGCGGGGCACGCCTGGCGTGGATGCCGCGTCGCGCGGGCGACATGGGCGCCATCGCGACGGGCTGCTTGCCGGGTCTGTTGCCGGGCGGCCGTCCTGTTGCCTCCGCGGAGGCCCGGGTTGACATGGCCGCGGCCTGGGGGGTGGGCGCGTTGCCCACCGAACCCGGTCTGAGTGCCGCCGAGCAGTTCGCATCCGCGCAGGAGGGTTACCTCAAGGCATTCCTGGTGGCGGGTGTCGATCCCTATGACATGCCGGAGGCCGACTCCGCTCTGCACGCGCTGCGCAAGAGTTTCGTGGTGCACGTCTCCACCCGCGCCAACGCCGTGACCGAGGTGGCCGACGTGGTCTTCCCCGCCTGCCTGATGGAAGAACAGGCCGGGCACTTCCTGAACTGGGAGCAGCGCATCCGGCCCGTGGCCCTGGTCAACGAGGGCACTAAACACCCCATGAGCGATCTGCGGATCCTCGCGGCTCTGGCCGACGCCATGGGAGCCGATCTCGGGTTCCGCACCTCCGCGGCCGCCTGGGCGGATTTCCAGGAGCTCGGTGAGTGGGAGGGCGAGCGGGTCGCCGTCCCGCGCAGACTCGACGCCGGTGTGACTCAGGGCGGTGTCGTGGTCGCCTCCTGGCGGGAGGCCCTCGACGCCACCAGCGGCATCGACTTCGAGATCGCGTTGCGCAGGACCGCCCGGCCTGCCGTCGCCCGGATGTCATCGGCGACGGCCGCGGCGTTCGGGATCGGTGAGCTGTGCCGCGTCGAGGCCCCTGGGTCCTCGCAGCTGCTGTCCGTCCAGCTCACGGAGATGGTGGACGGCGTGGTGTGGGTGCCGATGAACCCCGGGGAACCCGGCCGTCTCGGTGTGGTGCCCGGGTCCATCGTGACCGTGACGCCCGCCTCCAGCGATGAAGGAGATCAGGAATGAACGTGTTCTTCCAGGATCCGTGGTGGCTCATCGCCATCAAGGTCCTCGCCCTGTTCGTGATCCTGCTGGTGTGGACCATCTTCAACGTCTGGTACGAGCGGCGCCTCGTCGGCAAGATGCAGCACCGCCTCGGACCGATCATGAACGGGCCCTTCGGTTTGGGCCAGGCGCTCGCTGACGGCATGAAATTGCTCGTGAAGGAGGATTTCCGGCCGAAACACACCGACAAGTGGGTGTTCAACCTGGCTCCGATTCTCACCGGCATGGCGGCCTTCACCACGTGGACGGTGATCCCGTTCGGCGGTCAGGTGGAGATCTTCGGGGTCCCCACCCGGCTCCAGGTCACCGACCTGCCGGTGGCGGTGCTGTTCGTGCTGGCCATCGCATCCATCGGCATCTACGGCATCGTGCTGGCGGGGTGGGCGTCGAGTTCCACCTACGCCTTCCTGGGTGCGATGCGCAGCTCCGCGCAGATGATCTCCTACGAGATCGCGATGGGGCTGTCCATCGTCGGGGTGTTCCTGCAGGCGGGCACCATGTCCACCTACGGCATCGTCGAGGCGCAGCGCACGCCGATCATCTTCCGGCTGCCCTTCGTGGAGGGCGAGACGAACATCGGGATGATGGGCTGGTACGCGCTGTTGCTGGCGCCGTCGTTCGTGATCTACGGCATCGCGATGGTGGGTGAGACCAACCGCGCCCCCTTCGACCTGCCCGAGTGCGAGTCCGAGCTGGTTTCCGGCTACCTGACCGAGTACTCCGGTTTCCGCTACGCGATGTTCTTCCTGGCGGAGTACATCAACATGGCGACGGTCTCCGCGGTGTGCACGACCCTGTTCCTGGGCGGTTACCTGCCCCTGTGGCCGCTGAATCTCATCGAACCCCTCAACAACGCGTGGTTCGGCCCGATCTGGTTCGTCATCAAGGTGCAGCTGTTGTTCTCCGTGTTCGTGTGGCTGCGCGGCACCCTGCCCCGGTTCCGCTACGACCAGTTCATGGACCTGGGGTGGAAGCGGCTGATCCCGATCTCCCTGCTGTGGATCGTGATGATCGCGCTCGCGCCGCGCTACACCCTCCCGCTGGCCGTCGCGCTCGTGGCGATCCTGGTGGCCTTCGCGCCGAGGAAGAAAGCCCCCGAACGGGTGCCCCCGGTGGATCCGAACGAACCCTTCGACGCCTTCGCGGGCGGCTATCCGGTGCCGCCCAGGCCTGGGCAGGTGCTGCCCGAGCTGGCCCGGGTGATCCGGTCCGACACCGTTGCGCCGAACGAGACCGAGGAGAAGTAATGGGAATCTTCGATCCGTGGGCCGGATTCGGCATCACCCTCCACACCATCTTCCGCAAGACCTTTACGCAGGGCTATCCGCAGAAGGGCAGGGAGAAGGTGACGTTGCCGCGCTTCCACGGCCGGCACCAGCTCAACCGCTGGCCCGACGGCCTGGAGAAGTGTGTCGGCTGTGAGCTGTGTGCTTGGGCCTGTCCCGCCGACGCCATCTACGTCGAGGGTGCCGACAATACCGACGAGCAGCGGTTCTCGCCGGGGGAGCGGTTCGGACACGTCTACCAGATCAACTACCTGCGCTGCATCTTCTGCGGCATGTGCATCGAGGCCTGCCCCACGCGCGCGCTGACCATGACCAACGAGTTCAAGCTCGCCGACAAGACCCGCGGGAAGCTGATCTACGAGAAGCAGGATCTTCTGGCGCCGCTGGTTGCGGGCATGGAGCAGCCACCGCATCCGCGTCGCCTCGGCGACGACGAGAAGGACTATTTCCTGGGGCTGCCTCCCACCGGTCAGCCCGACACCCGAACGGCACCCGAGCAAGGAGCGGTGAAATGATTCCCCTTCCCCCGCTGACGGGCGAGGTCGTCGCCTTCGTGGTGTGCGCGCCGATCATGGTGCTGCTCGCCATCGGCATTGTCGTCGCCCGCAAACCCGTTCACTCGGCCCTCTGCATGGCCGGGGTGATGGTGGGGCTCGCGGTCCTCTACGCCGCCCAGGACGCCCCGTTCCTGTTCGTGGTGCAGATCATCGTCTACACGGGCGCCATCCTGATGCTGTTCCTGTTCGTGGTGATGCTGATCGGCGTCGACAGCCGCGACTCCGTGGTGGAGACCCTCAAGGGCCAGCGGGTGGCGGGCATTCTGGCGGTGCTCGGCCTGGCGGGCCTGCTGGTTTTCGCCGTCGGGCAGGCGGTCTTCGCCGGTGGCCCGGTGGGGCTGACGCGGGCCAACGAGACCCAGGGCGGCAACGCCCAGGGCGTGGCGGCGCTGCTGTTCTCCCGCTACGTGGTGCTGCTGGAGGCCACCTCGGCGCTGCTGATCACTGCGGCGGTGGGTGCCATGGTCCTGGCCCACGGCGACCGGCTCCGCAAGCCGAGGCGCCAGGCCGAGCACATGGAGGCCCGCATCGAAGGCTACGCGGTCGGTGGCGTGCACCCGGGTCCGGACCCGAACTCCGGCGTCTACGCCCGTTCCAACGCCATTCACGCGCCTGCGCTGCTTCCCGACGGCACCGTCGCCGAGAAGTCGGTGAGCCGCACCCTGACCACCCGTGGCGCGGTGGTGGCGGTCGACGACCTGCGCAACCCGACGACCACCACCTTTGGTGAGATCGAGAAGGTTGCCGCTGAACTGGAAGGAGAGGCCAAGTGAACACCGAGGCCTACCTGGTGCTGGCGGTGCTGCTGTTCGCCGTCGGTGCGCTCGGATTCCTGCTGCGCCGCAACGCGATCATCGCCTTCATGAGCGTGGAGCTGATGCTCAACGCCGCGAACCTGGTGTTCGTGACCTTCGCCCGCCAGCACGGCGGACTCGACGGTCAGGTGGCGTCCTTCTTCGTCATGGTGGTGGCCGCCGCCGAGGTCGTGGTCGGGCTGGCCATCATCGTCGCCGTCTATCGCGCCCGTCGCTCGGCCTCCGTCGACGACGCGAACCTGCTGAAGTTCTGAGGAGGCTGCCGTGCTGTTGTTGGAAACCATGGCGACGGTACCCGCAACGGGGCTGTTCAGCCTCGCCTGGCTCCTGATCGTGATTCCCCTGGCCGGGGCGGCATTGCTGCTGGTCCTCGGGCGTTTCTCCGACTCGTGGGGTCACTGGCTGGCAACCGCATGCTGCTTGGCGTCGTTCACCATCGGGGTGTTGCTGTTCAGCTTGATGCTGGGCGCCGACGAGGGGCAGCGTGCCGTCACCGTTCACCTCTACGACTGGATCAGCACCGGGTCCTGGAACCTCAGTTTCGGGATGCTGATCGACCAGCTGTCGATTCTGTTCGTGCTGCTCATCACCGGCGTCGGGTCGCTGATCCACATCTACTCGATTGGCTACATGGCCCACGACGAGCGGCGTCGCAGGTTCTTCGCCTACCTGAACCTGTTCATCGCGGCGATGCTCACACTTGTGCTGGCCAACAGCTACCTGGTGCTGTTCCTCGGCTGGGAGGGCGTCGGCCTGGCCTCCTACCTGCTGATCTCCTTCTGGCAGCACAAACCCTCCGCAGCCGCCGCGGGCCGCAAGGCGTTCGTCGTCAACCGCGTCGGTGACCTGGGAATGTCGATGGCCATCTTCACGATGCTGTCGCTGTTCGGCAGCACCGCCTTCTCCGAGGTCAACGCCGGTATGCCGCGACTTGACGTCGCCACCGCGACGCTGCTCGGTTTCCTGCTGCTGCTCGCAGCGTGCGGCAAGTCGGCGCAGGTGCCGTTGCAGTCGTGGCTGCTCGACGCAATGGAGGGCCCCACCCCGGTCTCCGCTCTGATCCACGCGGCCACGATGGTCACGGCGGGCGTCTACCTGGTTGTGCGCAGCCACGCGATCTACGAGATCAGTGAGGCCGCGACCCTCGCGGTGGCGATCGTGGGTGTCGTGACACTGCTCGCCGGCGCCTGGATCGGCACCGCCAAGGACGACATCAAGAAGGTCCTGGCCGGCTCCACCATGTCGCAGATCGGCTACATGATGCTGGCCGCGGGTCTCGGGCCGGTGGGTGCGGCCTTCGCGATCTTCCACCTGCTCACCCACGGCTTCTTCAAGGCGAACATGTTCCTCGGCGCCGGGTCCGTGATGCACGGTATGAACGACGACGTGAACATGCGCAACTTCGGGGCACTGGCCAGGGCGATGCGGTGGACCTTCCTGACCTTCGCGATGGGGTATCTGGCCATCATCGGTTTCCCGTTCACCGCGGGCTACTACTCCAAGGACCACATCATCGAGGCCGCCTTCGAACGCAACATCGTCCTGGGCATCCTGGCGCTCATCGGCGCGGGCATCACCGCGTACTACATGACGCGCCTGATGATGATGACCTTCCTGGGGCGCAGCCGCTGGGAGGAGGGCGTGCACCCGCACGAATCCCCGGCTGTGATGACAGCCCCGCTGGTGATCCTGGCCATCGCCTCACTGGGCGCAGGTTTTGTGATGAACAACTGGATCCAGGGCTGGCTGGCCCCGGCCACCGGGTCACATCCCCACGAGACCGGTCTGCTGGCCTTCAGCTGGATCGGTGCGGCCACGCTGGTCGTCGTGGCTGCGGGCGTCGCGCTCGGCTGGTGGTTGCACAGCGGCCTCATCCCGAAGCGGGCGCCGCAGACCCACAACCCGCTGGTGCTGATCGGCCGCAACGACCTCTACGGGGATGCCGTGAACACCTACGCGGTGATCTGGCCCGTGAGCGGGATAGCGACCGCGCTGAGCCTCGCGGACCAAGGCGTGGTCGACGGTCTCGTCCGGGGCTCCGGATACGGGGTGAGAGGCCTGGCGGGCCTGTTGCGGAAGGCACAGAACGGCTATTCCCGCACCTATGGTCTGACGCTGGTGATCGGCGTCGTGATCCTCGGGGCCATCGTGGTTTTCGGGCAGCTGGGCTGAGGAAGGAAGAACTCACGTGATCAACGACTCGATTCCCCTCCTGAGCATCCTTGCGCTGCTCCCGTTGCTCGGCGCCTTGGTCCTGACGTGCGTGCGTGGCGCCGCCGCCCGTGTCGTCGGCCTGTGTTTCGCCTTCGCGACCACCGTTGTCGGTGTGTTCGCCTTCGTCCTGGGGTTCGGCACCCACTTGTCGGAGACACTGCCGTGGATCCGGGTGATCGGCGCCTCCTACGCTCTGGAACTGGACCCCATGAGCGCCGTCATGGTGCTGCTGACCGTGATCCTCACCCCGCTGGTGCTGATCGCCGAGTGGCACGTCGGCGACGCGGAGGGTGCCCGCTGGTCGACACGGACCTTCTTCGCCCTCGCCCTTGCCCTCGAAGGGCTCTCCCTCCTGGTGTTCCTGGCCAGCGACGTGCTGCTGTTCTACGTGATGTTCGAGGCCACGCTGATCCCGATGTACTTCATGATCTCGGGTTTCGGCGGGCCGGAACGGGCCGCGGCGGCCGTGAAGTTCCTGCTGTTCTCGCTGGCCGGTGGGCTGGTGATGCTGGTCGGGGTCGCCGGGTTGTACGCGGTTTCTGCGGGGACCGGGGAACCGAGTTTCCTGATCCGCGACCTGATCGTCCTCGACCTGGGCGGCGATATCGGCCGCTGGCTGTTCGCGGCCTTCTTCTTCGCGTTCGCGGTGAAGGCGCCGATGGCCGGTCTGCACACGTGGCTGCCGGACACTGCCGAGCAGGCCACCGCCGGTTCGTCGACGATGCTGGTGGGCATCCTCGACAAGATCGGCACCTTCGGGATGGTCAAGATCTGCCTGACGATCTTCCCCGAGGCCTCGCACTGGGCCACGCCGGTCATCCTGGTGTGGGCGGTGGTCTCGATGTTCTACGGCGCCCTGATGGCGCTCGGCAGCCCCGATTTGCTGCGGTTCGTGTCCTACACCTCCGTCAGTCACTTCGGTTTCATGGTGTTCGGGATCTTCGCTTTGACCACGCAGTCGCTGAGCGGGTCGATCTTCTACATGCTGAACCATGGCTTCTCCACGGCCGCGATGTTCCTGGTCGTCGGTTTCCTCGTGAAACGCCGCGGCACCGCCGCCATCGAGGCCTACGGCGGGGTGCAGAAAACCGCCCCGGTGCTGGCTGGTTTCCTGCTGATGTCGGGCCTGTCGGTGCTCGCCCTGCCCGGCATGTCCAGCTTCGTCTCGGAGTTCTTGGTGCTGGCCGGTTCTTGGCAGCGCCACCCGGTGCACACCGCGGTGCTTACCCTCGGGATGGTGCTGGCAGCGGCCTACGTGCTCACCGTCTACAAGAGAACCATGACCGGCCCCGTGCCCGATGACGTGCGCAAACACGTCTCCACGGACCTGAACCTGCGCGAACGTCTCGCAGTGGCGCCGTTGCTGGTGCTGTTGATCTTCTTCGGTTTCTTCCCGAGGCCTCTGCTCCAGGTGGCCGATGATGCGGCACGGAACGTGATGCAGACCGTCGGCGAGACCGATCCCGCCCCCACGATCCAGGGAGAGAACTGATGAGCCCGCTTGAGATCACCGTTCCGGTCATGGAGTGGATGCTCGAGGCCCCCCTGATCGTGCTGCTGGCCGGCGCCACCCTGGGGGTGCTCCTCGAGGCCGTGGTTCCCCGCGAGTACCGCTATTCCGCACAGACGGGGCTGGCGATGCTGACGGTCCTGACCGCCATGGGGTTCACCGCGTACAACTGGGTGGGCGGGGACTTCAAGGTGGTCGCGCCCGGAAGCATCGCCGTGGACGGGCCGACGTATTTCTTCTGGTTGCTGCTGTTGCTGGTCGGCCTGGGCGGGGTGGCATTGTTCGCCGAACGTGCCGTCGCCGGCGGGGTGTCGGCCTTCGCCGCATCGGCCGCCACCGTTCCGGGGTCGCCTCTGGAGCGGGAGGCCGAACGCCAGCATCGCGAACACACCGAGATCTTCCCTCTGATCCTGTTCGCGCTGTTCGGGATGCTACTGTTCGCGGCCGCCAACGACCTGTTGACGCTGTTCGTCGCCCTGGAGATCTTCTCCCTGCCGCTGTACCTGCTCTCCGGGATGGCGCGGCGCCGCCGTTGGCTGAGTCAGGAGGCCGCGCTGAAGTACTTCCTGCTCGGTGCCTTCAGTTCCGCGTTCTTCCTGTTCGGCGTGGCGCTGCTGTACGGCTATGCAGGTACCTTCACCTACGCCGGTGTGGCGCAGGCCATCGTCGCCGACGATTCCCCGTGGGTGCTGCTGCTGACCGGCTTGGTGATGCTGGCCGTCGGGCTGCTGTTCAAGGTGGGTGCGGTGCCGTTCCACACCTGGACACCGGACGTCTACACCGGCGCCCCTACCCCCGTGACCGGTTTCATGGCGATCGCCACCAAGACGGCAGCCGTGGCCGCGCTGCTGCGGGTGTTCTACGTGGCCCTGGGCGGGGCGCGCTGGGATTGGCAACCGATCATCGCCACCGTCGCGGTGGCGACCATGGTGATTGGCGCGGTGGTGGGCCTGGTGCAGCAGGACATCAAACGCCTGCTGGCCTACTCCTCGATCGCCCATGCCGGGTTCATCCTGGCGGGTTTCGTCGCCGCCGTGGGCGCCACGGCAGAGGGTGGTGTCTCGTCGGTCGGGTCGATCTCCTTCTACCTGCTGGCCTACGGTTTCGCGACCCTCGGTGGATTCGGGATCATCACGATGGTGAGGCGGGCCGGGGGAGAAGCGAACGGGATCGCCGCCTGGCAGGGGCTGGGACGGACCAACCCGTTCGTCGCCGGGACCATGACCCTGTTCCTGCTCAGCTTCGCCGGTATTCCGTTGACCGCGGGTTTCGTCGGAAAACTGGTGGTCTTCGCCGCCGCCTGGCAGGGCGGGTACGGCTGGCTGGTGCTGGTCGCGGTGATCGCGAGCCTCGTGGCCGCCTTCTTCTACCTGAAGGTCGTGGTGGCGATGTGGTTCAAGGAACCTGAACGTGGCGGACAGGGCAGGGTGGCTGGGGCCTCCGGCTGGACCTGGGCCGTCGTCGCCGTGGCCGCTGTGGCGACGATCATTCTCGGTTTGGTTCCGGGTAGCATTCTTGACCTGGCGGCTGGAGCCGCTCAGTTCATCCGCTGACCCCTGGAGTCATCTTGACCCTTGACATCGAAGCCCTCTCAATCCGCTTCGAGGAGCAGCTGCGGCAGGTCGCCGTCGCTGACTCCCCGTTCGTCACCGAGGCCGCCGGTCACTTGATAGCTGCCGGGGGAAAACGGTTCCGGCCCCAGCTGGTGTATCTCGCATCGGAGTTCGGCGGCGAGGTGGACGAGGAGATGCTGTTGAAGGCCGCTCTCGTGATGGAGCTGACCCACGTCGCGAGCCTCTACCACGACGACGTCATGGATGAGGCCGAGGTGCGTCGTTCCGCGCCGTCCGCGAACTCCCGGTGGGGCAACTCCATCGCGATCCTGATCGGCGACTACCTGTTCGCGAAGGCGTCGATTCTGGTGGCGGATCTCGGTACCGACTATGTGCGGCTTCAGGCGGAAACCTTCACCCGGCTGGTACAGGGGCAGATCGCGGAGACCCGTGGCCCGGAAACGGGGGAAGTGGCGTTGGAGCACTACCTGCAGGTGATCGCCGACAAGACGGGCTCCCTGATCGCTGCCTCCGCGTTGTTCGGGGCGATGATCGCGGGGGCGCCGCAAACGATCCGGGAAGCCCTGGCAGCCTACGGCGAGGAGGTCGGGTTGGTGTTCCAGCTGAGCGACGACATCATCGACATCACCAGCGACGTCACCGGCAAGACCCCGGGCACGGACCTGCGCGAGGGGGTGCCGACGCTGCCAACGCTGCTGCTGGAGGCCTCCAGTAACCCCGCCGATCAGCCCCTGAAGGATCTTCTCGCCGGGGATCTGAGCGACGACGCGGCCCTCGCGGAGGCGTTGGCGGCGCTGCGTGCCCATCCTGTCGTCGAGAAGGCACGGGCTGAGGTTCGCCGCCACGCCGACCTGGCGAGGCAGCACTTGGCGCCGCTCCCCGAGGGCGAGGCCAAACAGCTGCTGCTCCAGGTCTGCGACGACCTGGCGGAACGCTCCACCTGACCTTTCGGCCGCTCTCCTCGCTCAACAAGGGCAGTTGACCCAGGAGCGCTCATGTCCCCGGCTGGTCGGTACCACAACGACGTCTTGGACGTTCACGTCCGCGGGCAAGGTCAGTTCGTGGTGCACTGTCCCCATCTGATTGCCGGTGCTGGTCACCAAAGCATCCACATGCTCCTCCGTTGCGGACGATTCCTGTGAGGGCGGCGCGGGCGGCGTCCGCCCCGAGCAGATCGCACTTCACCAGCCGGGCATTCACCGGTTCGAGGGGGCCCGGATGCCGACGATGATGATGCGCCAACCGTCGGCGACGGCCCTCTGGGCGGTGGCCGGTCCGATGCCGACGAGCATCGATCCGGCACTGACGTGCCGGTGGTTCCGGCGGTCCGGCCTCCATGTCGTAGCTGGTTGTGCGCGTCATGTGCGTGCCGATTCCGTGTCGGCGTGTTCGCGGCCCGGAGATTCCACAGATGGACGTGGTGTGTGAAAACCGCCGCGGTAACAGCTTCGCCACACCATCCCCATTCTCGTTTCGGCACCTTCGTGGATGCAACTTCTGAGGGCGTCTAAATCAGTGTGTGCCGGACCCCGATGCGCCCACTGGGGCGGGATGTCGTCCCGTGGAAGCGACCTGCCGGAACCTCGTAATTCACGGTTCTGCTTCCGGATTGCGGCGTGGTGCGGGGATCCCAGGTTGGTCGCCGAAGGGAAGGGTGTGCGACGAAAGTTGAGGAGGTCAACCGCCTGCGATTGGTCGAATGGTGTGAATCCCGGCCAACTTGTGTTAACGTTCGTCAGTCCCTGATTGGTCAGCCGATCGGATGACAAGAAGCAGAAGTATGAATTTGGGAGGGAAACTACGTGTTGAAGAGGATCAAACCTCGCAGCGAGTGGAGGCCGATGGCATTCCTGCTTGCATTCCTGATCGGCGTCGCCGGCTTGGTTGTCGGGAATCCCGTTGCGCAGGCCGCCGAGGTGGACGCCATTGACCGGGGAAGTATCCGGCTTTCAAAACTTGAGGCTGACGATCCCGCGGTCTACCTGTGGAGCAAGGTGCGGATCGACGCCAAGTGGAGGATTCCCGATCAGAGCGGAAAGGCAGGGGACACCTTCAGGCTCAAGCTGCCCGAGGAGATCGGAGGCTCCTCCGGAAGTTTCGAGCTCAAGGGAGCCGAGGGCGACCCGCTGACCTACGGAACCTGTGAGGTCGGGGAGGCCGAGGTGGTCTGCACCTTCAACGAGAACGTCGAGGGCAAGAACAATGTCGGTGGCTCTCTGTGGGTGAGCGCACAGGTGGCTGCCCTGGTCAACACCGACAAAGTCACTTTTCCCCTGAGCGGCGGTCCACTCGAAGTGCCGCTGCCCGATGGACAGAAGAACATCGGCTACAACCCCAAGGTTCCCACCGAGATCGACAAGTCCGGATGGTTTCCCACCGACGAACTGAGCGTCATCCACTGGCGCATCGTGGTTCCCGGATCCCGGGTTGCCGATCGTTCCCGTATGGTCATCACGGACAATTACGCGGTGGCGGGGACCGAGCTGACCGTCGTCGACGGCAACCCGTCCGTTTACTGGCTCCCCAACACCCCGAAGTGCTGGAACGAGAACCACACCGATGAATGCCACAAGCGCATGGACACCTCCACCTCGCCGTCACTCCGGGTCTCCGTTGATGACTCCAAGGACGTCGTCACCGCCACCATCGACAACAAGGGCAAGAAGTTCGAAACTGATCGGCTGTACGTGTTCGACCTGCAGCTGAGGGTCGACGGGCCGATTCCCGCAGGGGCGCAGTACACCAACAAAGCCACCGTCGATGCCGAACACCGCACCGCGACTGCCGTCAAGAGCGTCTCGGGTGGCGGCACCGGTTCCGGTGACACCGTCGGGCATCTTGCCGTGAAGAAGGCAGTCGTTGGTGGGCAGGTCCCCGGCGACACCACCTACCCGGTGACCTGGTCCTACCAGTACAAGGGTCAGATGCGCAGCGGCGAGCTGGCGGTGAAGGCCGACGGCACCCTCGAGATCCTCAACAACGTTCCGAACGGTACCGTGGTCACCCTGACCGAGAAGGTTTCCGCCGGCGGCGACATCGACTACGGCGACCCGGTGTTCTCGGGCCAGGGCGTCAAGGACGGGGTTCCTGACGCCAACAGCGCCCAGGTCACCATCGAGGGCCTCAAGACCGTCGAGGTTTCCCTCACCAACCACGTGAACCCGAAACTGGCCGCCGTCGAGGTCACCCCCGGCGTCTGCAAACCGGGATCCAGCGAACCTACCGAACCCACAGTCAAGGTGGGCGAGACTGACGGCATCACCTACTCCACCCCGAAACTCGCCACCTCCGGTGACAAGGTGAGCGTCGAGGTCACCGCCACCCCCGCAGCGGGCAGGGAGATCGACGACCAGCACCTGCCGAACGGATGGAAGGCCAACGGTGACGGCACCTACACCTTCACCACCACCATCACCCAGCCGAGCTGCGTGAAGACCGTCACCCCGGTCATCCCGTCCATCGGGGCGCAGGTGTGCCCCGTCGACTCCACGACCCCGGTGCCGCCGTCGGTGACCGGCGTCGAGGACACCGACGAGATCGACTACAGCGAACCCCAGGTCACCAGCAGCAACGGCCAGGTCACCGTCGTCGTCACTGCTACGGCGAAACCCGGCCACCGGATCGACACCGACAAACTGCCCGAGGGCTGGAACCTCGTCAACGGTGTGGTCACCTACACCAGGACCATCACCCAGCTCGCGTGCGACGTTCCCGTGGCGCCCACCATCGATCCAGGCGTCTGCACCCCGGGATCCACCACGCCGTCGCAGCCCACCGCCAAGGTGGCCGAAACCCCTGGGGTCACCTACGGTGAACCGGAGATCAAGGTCGTTGACGGCAAGGTGAGTGTCACCGTCACCGCCACCGCCCAGGACGGCCACGAGTTCGGTGGCCCGATGCCGGAGGGCTGGAAACTGATCGACGCCAAGACCGCTGTCTTCACCGGCGAGGCCAATGTCCCCGTCTGTGAGGTCCCGGCGGCACCCACGCCGACCCCTTCACCAACCCCGACCCTTTCGCCCACCCCGACCCCCACGGTGACCCCGGCCAAACCCGTCCCTGTGAAACCGGGTCTGCCGAAGACCGGCTCCTGATCCCGCACCTGTGCTGGTTGGGCCCCGATTCTCCGGAATCGGGGCCCGCTTCCTGTCCCGCCCACCTGCATGCTGGCTCTGTTCCTGGTTTCCTCCGGTCGGCTGAGTTTGTCGGCTGTGTGAATCATCACCGGCCCGCGACGGCCTCTGGCGTCACCTGCCCGCCACAAGCCGATTCTCGGAACCGTGGCCTGTGCAGGGAGGGAGACTTATCCACAGTCGCCTTCAAACGCGGCTTGACTAGGTATTTCACTGCTCGGAGGGTAGCCCGTGAAGAAGCCTCGGGGAGCTATCTGAAAGTTCTGGTTTCCCGAGAAGCGCCATCCGGCGGGACCAGGTATTCGGTCCGTTCATTCGTTGGTGCCCATGTGCTTGGATTCGCATCCCCGCGAAACCCCAGTCGTTCTTCGGGGGCGACAATGAGCAAAATTTTTGCTCATTGTCGCTGCTCTTGGTGGTTGACTTTCGGGCCGGAACAGGAGATTTCCTGGACTAACAGCCAGAGTTTTCATGCGTCACCCGTGCGAGAAAGTGTAACTTCTGTTAGGTTACGTTCTGTTCAAAGTTTCAACTCCTTGGAGAGGTGGGGGCAAGTTGAAGTTCGGGGGTAGGTGCAGAACCCATGGGGTCGGTGGCCTTTCGGGAATGATCATGATCGGTTTTCTGATCGTAATTTTGATTACCGGGGCGTGGATCGCTGCCGGTGATGGGGCCGTCCCTGGGGAAACGGATCCAGTTCGGGGAACAGCCGTTCTGGAGAATCGACAGGATCTGTTGATGGAGCTCATGGAAACCAGGAGAGAGAATGCTTCCGGTGGGGTGAACAACATCTCCTCACCCAATCGATTCCTCCGTGCAGATTCCGGTGAAACCGCGGCTTCCCGAAACCATTTGCCGGTATTGAATCTCCGATCCGGGGTCGCCCTGGTGGCCGGGGATCCGGACGACTTGCGGGAAGTGGAGCCCTCCGGATTCCCGGTAGTTGGATGGGTTTTCCTCGTGGGTGACTACAGGGCCGGCTCCGGTGAAAATCCTTTCTTTGTCCTCGCGTCCGCAGCTTGCAGTTCTCTGGATTCCGGTCGGGCGTTCGACGCGCATCCGGAAGTTGCGGTAGAACGATCCACGTCTTTTCCCCTCACCGGAAATGACGAGCGGGTCGTGGCCGCATCCTCGGGGATGGTTCCCTGGGCGCTCATCGCCAACCAGCAGGTGCAGGCAACCCCGGATTCTCCAGGCGCGACGGCCGAAGAGCCGGTCCTTCCCGGCCCCGCGGTGGGGCTGCTGTGCGTGGTTGCTGCGGCAGGCGCGCTGGTAGGAAGATATGCCGGATACCCGGCCGGGAAACGGGAGGGGAGAAAATGACCAGATCCGATGTGTGGTGCGGCATTCCCTCCAAGCTTTCTCCGGATTGCAGCCGTTTTCCTGCTGCCTTGTTCGTGTGCATGGTGGGGTGAGGAAGTACGGAAAGAATCCAGCTGTCCTCTTGTGTGCGACAGGGTTTCCTCTTCCAAGAAGGGCAGAGGCGGAGGTGAGGGGCAAAAATTCGGCTGATCAGGTGTGACTCCAGGTTTGGGGTGGCGGGTGAGACTCCCTGTTGCCCGCCAACTGGATCAAAGGGATTTCACACTGCTCATCTTGAACGAGAGCTCGTTTCGATGGGCGCGCGGAACGCTGAACAATGGTGATCAGGAATCGGCGCCCAACGGAGGGGAAGAAAGGTCATCCGCGGTGACGCCTTTCAAGCGGGTGGTGAGAAATTCTTTGCGCACATGATTCTGGCTTCTCGGTGATTCGTTGGAGCGGGGAGTCGTGCGTGTCCTGAGGGAAAGAGCCACGTCCCCGCGGCATGTGGTGCGGTGGCGCGCCGAGCCCCTGTGAAGGGGAAATCGGTTCTGCCAAGAAACCCTGCTCCTCCCTGCCGCATGACCGTTCGGCAAGTAGCCAGCCATCGTCATCCTTTTGAGGGACATGTTTTCCTGATAGCTTCAACGCGCTGCCGATTCATGCGAATGAGTTCAGGGGATTCCGGGATGGGAAGACAGGTCGACGCGCGAAGCGCGCGCATGGTCGTCATGGGGGTGGCTGCCATGCGTGGCGCGTCGACCGTCCTCACGGGTGTGCCGGTGTCCTACACGGGAACCGGTACACCTTTGGAAAAGAACCTGAAAGGCGGCGAGCCGGGGGCCGAATCTGGTTCTCCCGTCCGTTTTCCGGCGCTGGTGGCGTCGGAAAACGGACGGTGGGCGGAGTCGGATCCGAGGCATATGTGACGCGGGGGTGCGTCCTGAGAGGAGGGGCCTGTGGCTGGATGAGTCTGGCCCCTCCACATGCTTCTCATGCCCGAGCAACACTCGCTGAATCGTAACCAGGTCCGTTCCAGGACACCGGGTCCAGCGTTTCGTGAGCTCCGCAATGTGTGGTGAATCAACGGTCCAACCGATGGCATCTCGGGTTCGGGTTCATTGGGAAGGGCGGGGAAATACCCCACCCAGGGCTCGGGACAACCGGCTGCTGGCCAGCGGATCAGCTCCGGGGTCAGAATCCCGAAAACCTTCGGTGAATGGGGTTTGCTGTACCCTGCTGGAAGCGGGAGAGCAGTGGTTGGTTCACGACCTCGATGTGACGGAGCTCCGGCTTTCCTGAGCTGGGCGAACTGCTCCGGAAACCAACGAGGAGGGAAACGAGTTGTCGACACCGAGCGGTCCGAGAAGCCCCGATCAACCCGGAGGAACCGGAGACCCCACCCAGCCGCCGGGAATGCCGCAGTTCTTCCCGCCGGGGCAGGGGCAACCGCAAGGGTATCAAGGCTCTCCCCAAGGGTATGCGGAAAACATGAACGTGCCCCCGCAGGGGCCGGTGACGCAGGGATGGCCCGGACCGCCCCTCTATGCGGCGGGTTACCCTCCGCAGGGTCCGGAGCAGTTCCCGAAGAAGTCGAGAACAGGTCTGTGGGTTGGGATCGGGGTCGTCGTGGTGGCGGTGGCCGTGGTGCTGGCGCTGGTACTCCCGCGTTTCTTCTCAGGAGGAGGAACCAGCCCCGATGAAACGGCGTCGCCGTCCGAGGTGCCGACGTCCGAGGAACCGACGGATCCCGAGGGAATCGCCAAGAACGTCGCCAAGAAATACCTCACCGCGATCTCCGAGGGGCGCGCAGAAGACGCCAAGAGACTCCTGGACCGTATTGCGGGCGATGCCTCATCGCTCACCAACGAGGTGCTGAAGGATTCGCTGACCCGGGCCCCGATCACTGACATCAAGATCGGCGAACCCGCTGCTGAAGAGGACGGTCGCTACGATGTTTCCGTCACCTACAAAGTGGGTGACATATCGGCCAGCGACAATTACAAGGTGAACCCCAAAAATGGAAAGCTGGCCACGGGGCTTCCCAGTCTGAATTTCCATCCCCTCAAGAGGAGCGACATTACAGTGAACGGTGAGGTGATAAAGGGCAGTGCGAACATCCTGAAGGTATTCCCGGGAAGCTACGTCGTCGCATCCACCAACAAGTACCTCGAGATCGACGAGAACACCGTCGTCTTGACTAATTCGAGGGACAAAGTGCCGTGGTCGAGTCTCAAGCCCAAGGCGAGCCAGGCGGGCATCGACCTGTTCCGTGAAAAGGTCGTGTCCGAGGCGAAAGCGTGCTTGGCCTCCAAAGCCATTGACCCGGGGTGTGGCATCGCCATCAAGAGTAAGAGGGTGACCGTGGTCGAGGGCAGCGTCACACGTACCCAGAATTCCGAGAACACCTCCAAACTGGAGAACGTCGTCCCCAAGCCCGGCCTCTTGGTGGGCACCATCCTCTCGTCCTATGAACTCGGCTCAATCGATATCACCGCCACTTGCACCACCTCGAGCGGAACGAGAGATTGCATACTCAGCTCAAGGTTCCCGGAGGCATCGCTCAACGTCGCTGAGGAAGACCCGAAGGTGGTGTGGAAGGAGTAGGAGAAATCCCATCAGAATCGTGGCCCGGCAACCCGGAAAGGAATGCCGGGCCACGCCCTTTCAATGGGTTTTCAGGCGATTTCCCAGAAGGTCTTTCCCGACATGGCGGCCTGCAGTGCATCGTGCGGATTCTCCGCGCGGGCCTCGGCCACCTGCGCGCGCAGCAGGTCGTCGTAGGCGGGTCGCTCCACCTGCCGAAAGATCCCGACCGGGGCGCGGTGCATCACGCCGTGGTCGGTGAGCTGCGCCAGGGCGAAGGCCTGCGACGGGTCCCGTCGTCCCGCGTCGTGGACAACGATCCCCCCCGGGGTGGCGGTGGCGGTTTCGGCGATCCGCAACCCCCCGTCGGGTTCCCGGACCACGCAGAACTGTTCCTCGGTGCCGAAAACCACGGGCTCGCCGTCGCGGAGCCGGATCAGCGCGTTCGCCGATTCCGGGCCCTTCAGGGCGTCGAAGGCCTCGTCGTTGAAGATCGGGCAGTTCTGGTAGATCTCGATCAGGGCGGCGCCGCGATGCCGGGCCGCAGCGTTCATGACCTCGGTGAGCTGCGCGCGATCGGAGTCGACGGCGCGCGCCACGAACGACGCCTCCGCGCCGAGCGCCAGCGCCACCGGGTTGAATGGCACGTCCAGGGAGCCGTAGGGCGTGGACTTGGTCAGCTTGCCCTGCTCCGAGGTGGGGGAGTACTGCCCCTTCGTCAGCCCGTAGATGCGGTTGTTGAACAGCAGGATGTTGATGTTCACGTTGCGCCGCAGTGCGTGGATGAGATGGTTGCCGCCGATCGACAGGGCATCGCCGTCGCCCGTGATCACCCACACGTTGAGGTCCTCGCGGGCCGCTGCGACCCCGGTGGCGATGGCGGTGGCGCGGCCGTGGATGGAGTGCATCCCGTAGCAGTCCACGTAGTAGGGGAACCGCGACGAGCACCCGATGCCGGAGATCACGACGGTGTTCTCCCGGGCGATGCCGAGGTCGGCCATCATGGCCTGGAAGGTGGACAGGATCACGTAGTCGCCGCAGCCGGGACACCAACGCACCTCCTGGTCGCTGGTGTAGTCCTTCCGGGTCTGTGGTGCCTGGGACAGGGGGACGCCTGCGAGTCCGTGCATCACTCCACCTCCAGCGAGTCGATCTCCGCGGTCAGGTCGGCCTCCAGCTCACCCACCGAGATGGGCAGTCCCCGCACCCGCGAATAGCTCTGGACGTCCACCAGGTAGCGGGCGCGCAGCAGGAAGGCCAGCTGCCCCAGGTTCATCTCGGGCACCAGCACCCTGTCGTAGCCGCGCAGCACCTCCCCCAGGTTGGCGGGCATCGGGTTGAGATGACGCAGGTGGGCCGTCGCCACCTCGCGGCCGCCCAGCCGCACCCGGCGCGCGGCGGCCGTGATGGGCCCGTAGGTGGAACCCCATCCCAGCACCAGCAACCGGGCCCGCCCGGAGGGGTCGTGGACCTCGACGTCGGGGATGTCGCGGACGATGCCGTCGATCTTCGCCTGCCGGGTGCGCACCATCAGGTCGTGGTTGTCGGGCACGTAGGAGATCGCGCCCGTGGCCGAGTTCTTCTCCAACCCCCCGATGCGGTGCTCCAACCCCGGGGTGCCGGGTACCGCGAAGGCGCGCGCCAGGTTCTCGTCGCGCAGATACGGATGGAAAACGGGTTTCCCCTGGGGATCGGTCGCGTTCGGTTCGGTGGCGTAACCGCGGACGATCGGGTCGATGTCGTCGAGATCCGGGATCCGCCACGGTTCCGCACCGTTGCCCAGATAGCCGTCGGTGAGCATGATCACCGGGGTGCGGTACTTCACCGCGATCCGGCAGGCCTCGACGGCGGTTGCGAAACAGTCCGCGGGGGAGCGGGCGGCCAGTACTGCGACAGGTGATTCGCCGTTACGCCCCAGGATCGCCTGGAACAGGTCGGCCTGTTCGGTCTTGGTCGGCATCCCCGTCGACGGTCCGGCGCGCTGCACGTCGACGATCACCAGGGGCAGTTCGGTCATCACACCCAGGCCGACGGCCTCCATCTTCAGGGCCATGCCGGGACCCGACGTGGTGGTCACCCCGAGCAGGCCCGCGTAGGAGGCGCCCAGCGCGGAACAGATGCCCGCGATCTCGTCCTCCGCCTGCACCGTGACCACGCCGGCGTCCTTGCGGCGGCTCAACTCGTGGAGGATGTCGGAGGCGGGGGTGATCGGGTAGGACCCCAGGAACAGCTGCATCCCGGCACGGTCGGCACCCGCCATCAAACCGAAAGCGGTGGCGAGGTTCCCGGTGATCTGACGGTAGCGGCCGGGTTTCATGGGGGCAGAGGCCACGTGGTAGCGGTGCTCGAAGACCTCGGTGGTCTCCCCGTAGGCGTGCCCAGCCCGGAAGGCCGCCAGGTTCGCGTCGCGGATCTCGGGTTTCGACGCGAACTTGGTCTTCAGGAAGTCGATGGTCCCGGAGGTGTCGCGGGAATACAGCCAGCACAGCAGCCCCAGGGCGAACATGTTCTTCGTGCGACCCGCGTCCTTGCGGCCCAGCCCGAAAGGTTTCGCCGCCGCCGTCGCCATGCCCGTCAGGTCCAGGGAATGGACCTTCCAGTCGGCCAGGGAACCGTCGGTCAGCGGATTCGTGTCCCATCCGACCTTCGCCAGGTTGCGTTTCGTGAAATCGCCCTCGTCGACGATGATCACCCCGCCCTTGGGAAGGTCACCGAGGTTGGCCTTCAGCGCAGCCGGGTTCATGGCCACCAGCACGTCGGGCCGGTCGCCGGGGGTGACGATGTCGTAGTCGGCGAAGTGCACCTGGAAGGAGGAAACACCGGGAAGGGTGCCCTGCGGGGCGCGGATCTCCGCGGGATAGTTGGGCAGGGTGGCGATGTCGTTGCCGAGCGAGGCCGACTCGGCGGTGAAACGATCCCCCGTCAACTGCATCCCGTCACCGGAATCCCCGGCGAAGCGGATCACCACCCGATCCAGCGACCGCGTCTCAGCCACGAACAAACCTCTCCCTCTCACGGCTCCGGGCAAGTGTATAGCGGCGCATCCGTTGTTCCTTCACCCGAACGGAACGGACCCACACCGGTGGGACCGTTGAGAACGAAAACCCTCTTGGTGTCGTCGCCCCGTAGTATGCCCTCATGACCCGGACGAACGACTTCTCCCGTGAATCGCCGGCGCGTCCCCTTGACGTGCCGTGCGGGGAGAGCGTGGCGTATCGCGAACCGGGCAGCCGCGCTGACCGTCTTGCCCACCGGACGCGGCGACGGGGGAAGCGTTGATGCCGGTGATGCGGGCAGCGGTGTCACGAGGGTTGAAGGCGTTCGGGGATGCCTTCGGCGCACGTGCGGTGCTGGTGGGGTGCCTGGGATCGGTGCTGCTGGTGCTGGGGTCGCTGACCCCTGCCTACCTTCCGCGGGTCTCCCCGCTGACCCGGGCGATGGCGTCGTACGGGCTGGCGGGTGTCGAGTGGACGTGGATCGGCACCGTTATCACCATGGCCGGGTTGGCCCTGATGCTCGAGTTCTGGCTCAGGGTACGCCCCGCGCGGCGGGAGTCGCGGGGGCAGCCACAGCTGCGCCACTGGGCGGTGCTCGCGATCGTCGCGGCCCCCATGCTGGTGGCCCCACCGATCTTCAGCCACGATGCCTACTCCTACGCGGCCCAGGGGTGGCTGCTGAACAACGATCTCAACCCCTACCTGGTGGGTCCCGGGATCCTGCCCGGACAGTTTGCCGACCAGGTTGCCTGGGTGTGGCGCGACACACCCGCTCCCTACGGGCCCCTGGCGCTCAGGATGAACCACTGGCTGCTAGTGCTGGTCGGGTTCGATCCCTACTGGTCGACGGTGGTCATGCGGCTCCCCGCGCTGATCGGGGTGGGGATGATCGGCTGGTGCGTGCCGCGGATCGCGGGACGTTTCGGTATCAACCCAGCCGCCGCCAGCTGGTTCGTCCTGGCCAATCCCATCGTCATCATCGACTTCGTGGGCGGCGCACACAACGACGCCCTCATGATGGGGCTGGCGATGATGGGGATCTGGATCACCACCAAGTGGCGCGCCTGGTGGTGGGGAGCGGCCGCGGTCGGGGTGGGAGCTGCCATCAAACAGCCCGCGGTGTTCGTTGCGGTGGCCCTGCCGTTCATCACCCATCCCTGGACATCGTGGAGACTCCGTCCCCTGACCACCGCAGCAGCCCGGGCCTTGGCATCGTTGGCGGTCTCGGTGACGGTGTTCGTGCTGCTGAGTGTCGTGACGGGGCTCGGCTTCGGATGGGTCAACGCGGTGGATGTTCCCGGCAAGGTGACCAGCGCCTCGCCGTTCAACCTGCTGGGGGAGGCCGTCGAATACCTCCTGAACCAGGTGGGCATCGACCAGGGTGGCAAGATGGCCGTGGGCGTGATGCGTTCCCTCGGGATTCTGGTCTGTGCCATCGGGATCGTCTGGCTGGCTTTCCGGCACCTTGGGCGCCGCCCCCTGAACTTCACCGGATGGGGGCTGCTGCTGTCGGCGTTCACCCTCCCTGCTCTGCACTCCTGGTACCTGCTGTGGGGCGGGGTGCTGTTCCCGATGACCCGTCCCAACACCCGTCGGCTCCGGATCGCCATCATCATCTCCGCGGTCCTGCTGGCCTACGAGGCCATGGTCTTCGCGGTCCGCAACGGCACCTGGCTGGTCGCGTTGCTGCTGATCTGGGCGGTCTGGGAGTCCGTGAAGGCCCACGAACTCACCCAGAGATGGGACACCAAGGCCTCTCAGGAGAGCCTGGCCGGGTCGTAGTCGACGGCGACCGGGCAGTGGTCGCTGACTCGGGAGTCGTAGTCGGCCTCGCGCAGCGATTCGGCCCTGACCGCGGCCCGCGCCAGCTTCGGAGTCGCCAGGTGGTAATCGATGCGCCAGCCCGCGTCGTTCGCGAACGCCTGGCCCCGCCACGACCACCACGAGTAGGGGCCGTCCTGACCCGGGTGCATGGAACGCACCACGTCGACGAGGGTTCGGGGACCAAGCTGGGCCGTGAACCAGTCGCGTTCCTCGGGCAGGAAACCGTCGGTGCGCTGGTTGGAACGCCAGTTCTTGAGGTCGTGCCGGGTGTTGGCGATGTTGAAATCCCCGACTATCACGTACTCGCGTCCGGCCTGCGCCGCCGACCTGCGAGCCCGGGTCAGGTGACGCGCCAGGCCCGAGAGGAATTTCATCTTCCGTTCGTACTTCGGGGTGTCGGCCTCCTCGGGTTTCCGGGCGTGGTGTTCCGGGACGGCGCCCTTGGGCAGGTAGAGGGAGGCGACGCGGATGGGCACCCCGGCCAGGTCCACCTCCACGTAGCGGCCCTCACCGGCGAAGGCCGCCAGGTCGCGGTTGCCCACCCGTTCCACCTCCGACTCGGTGGGTGTGCCGTCAGGCGTGACGATCACCGCGGTGCCGTCGAGGGTGGCGATCCGCTCCGGCGCGTCACGGGTCAGGACCGCCACGCCGTTGCGACCCGCCAGCTCGCCGATGGACCAGGCGACGTGATGTCCGGCGAAGGCGCCGGCAGGCAGGTCCCTGAGGCGGCAGCGCACCTCCTGCAGACACAGGATGTCGGCCTTCTCGCGTCGCCACAACTCGTGCAGTCCCCGGCGTAGGGCGGCGCGGATGCCGTTGACGTTGTGGGAGATCAGACGCAGGTTGCTCATGGCGTCGCATGGTAATGCCGGCAGGTATGGATGGCCGGGATGCTACCTTCTTTGACGACCCGAAAAGTTGGAGGAAACACATGGCCGGAGGCCTGGCCGCGCTGCTGGACGACGTGGCGATGATCGCGAAACTGACCAGCGCAACCAGCACCAAGGCAATGGCGGTCGTGATCGACGACGCCGCCGTCACCCCCCGCTACGTCACAGGCCTGAGCCCGGCCCGGGAGCTGCCGATCATCTGGCGGATCGCAAAAGGATCGCTGCGGAACAAGGCGATCATCCTGGTGGTGGCGCTGGCCCTGAGCCAGTTCATTCCCTGGATCCTGACCCCGATCCTGATGCTCGGCGGCACCTATCTGTGTTTCGAGGGCGCCGAGAAGGTCTGGGAGGCCGTATCCGGGCACCACGGCGAGGAAGAACCGGCCGCGGATCGCGGTGAGAAGGACGAGAACACCCTGGTCGGCGGCGCCATCACCACCGACTTCATCCTGTCCGCGGAGATCATGGTGATCTCCCTGAACTCCCTCGCCGACGAGGGTTTCTGGCGCCGTGCGATCACGTTGGCGCTGGTCGGGGTCCTGATCACGGCGCTGGTCTACGGTGTGGTGGCGCTGATCGTGAAGATGGACGATGTGGGTCTGAAGCTGAAGGAGGGCAAGGGGGCGGGCCGTGCGCTCGGTGGCCTCCTGGTGGCCGCCATGCCGAAGCTGCTGGCCGCACTGTCCGTGATCGGGATCGCCGCCATGCTGTGGGTCGGTGGGCACATCCTCCTCGACGGCGCCGCCAAGCTCGGCTGGGGCGCGCCCCTGGGGCTGGTCCACGGCCTGGCCCACGCCACCGCATCGGTGCCGGTGGCCGGCGAGGCGCTGGAATGGGTGGTGGAGACCGCCTGCTCCGCGGTGCTCGGCCTCGCGGTCGGGGCGGTGATCGTCGCGGTTTTCCACCTGATCCCGAAGCGGGCCGCCGAACCCGCCCGGTAGGCTCAGGCCATGGGTGAAGATTTTGACGAACGGGCCGCCACCTGGGACGACGACCTGGAGCGGATGGCCAGGGTCCGGAGGGTCGCCACCGTGGTGCGTTCGGTGGTGCCGCTCGACGGCCATCCGGTGACCGTCGAGCTGGGCTCCGGGACGGGCATGCTGGCCCGCTGCCTGCACGACGTGCTCGGGCCCACCACCCTGCTGGACGCTTCCCCGGCGATGGTCGAGGTCGCGTCGAAGGCCCTGGTGGCCGAGGGGCTGGGGGATTGGAGTGCCGCTGTGGCCGACCTGTCCGAGGGGATCCCGGGCGGACCCTACGAGCTGGCACTGGCGCAGATGTTCCTCCACCACGTCGACGACGTGCCGGCCCTGCTGAGGGCGCTGCGCAGGGCGATGACCCCGGGCGGGGTGGTGGTGATCGCCGACCTCGACCACGACGCCGCGAAGCGCTACCACGCCACGGCCGTCGATTTCCACGGCCACCACGGTTTCTGCCGCGGCGAGCTGCGCGGCTGGCTGGAGAAGGCGGGATACCGCGACATCTGCTTCCACGACGCCGGGGTGGTCGGCAAGGAGGTCGACGGCGAGCGCCAGGACTTCCCTATGTTCCTGGCGGTCGCGAAGGTCTGATGGGTCGCGGTATCACCACGGTGGCCCAGCAGCCACGGGGACGGGTGGTCCCGGTGTCATCAACGCCATCCCCGTCGCTGGTGACCCCGCTGGTTCAGCGGTAGTTCACGAACTGGACGGCGAAGTCGTAGTCGGCCTCCTTGATGAGGCGCTGGACCTCCTGGAGGTGGTCGCGTGACTTCGAGCTGACCCGCAGCTCGTCGCCCTGGATCTGCACCTTCACGCCCTTGGGACCCTCGTCGCGCACCAGCTTGGAGATCTTCTTCGCGTCCTCCTGTTTGATGCCCTGCTTGGTGGTGCAGGTGATCTTCCACTTCTTTCCGGAGATGCGGGGATCGCCGGCGTCGAGGGCCTTCAACGAAACTCCGCGCTTGATCAGCTTCGACTGGAACACGTCCAGCACCGCCTTCGCGCGCTCCTCACCGCTCGACTCGATCTCGATGGCATCCCCGGACCAGCGGATGGAGGAGTCGGTGTTCTTGAAGTCGAAGCGTTGCGACACCTCCTTGGCGGCCTGGTTCAGCGCGTTGTCCACCTCTTGGCGATCAACCTTGCTGACGACATCGAAAGAGCTGTCCGCTGCCATGGGTTCCTCCTCGGATCGTGGGTCACCCATTGTGCCAGCCCCACCCGGTCCTTCTCCCCGCCGCCGCTCCGTCACTCCGACGCCCGCGAGTCATGTCATGTGGAAAAAAGCATGGGGTGTACGGTGCAAACCCCTTCACCGCAGCCTCAAAACTTTGCACGGGAGCCCGCGGCGCCCTCGGTTGGACGTATCCGCCCGGCACTGATACTCTTTCCGTCGCTGGTCAGCCAGCGTTCGGCAGGTTGCCCGAGCGGCCAAAGGGAGCGGTCTGTAAAACCGTCGGCGTTGCCTACGTTGGTTCAAATCCAACACCTGCCACTGCCCCGGATCGGATGGATCCGGGGCTTGAAATTTCTCACGACCCGGTGCCCGCCCCGCGACGATGGCAGCGGGCCTCGCCGCCACCCGGGATCTGATAGGACTCGGCGGCCACGAAACCGAGTCGCAGCGCCAGGCGCTCGGATCGGGTGTTCCCGACCGCGATCATCGCAGTGAGCGGCAGATGCGGGATGTCCGAGAGCACCCTGCGGGCCGCGTCGAATGCGATGCCCCGGCCCCAGTAACGCTTTCCGAGCCGGTATCCGAGTTCGACGGATCCCGTCGGCCCCCACTCCGCGTTCCAGTCGTGAAGGCCCGCGAAACCGGCTACCCGGCCCTCGACGCACAACGTGTGGAAGCAGTAGCCCTTGGTGTGGAACAACTCGCGCTGGTGGTGCACGAAATCCTCGTAGTACGCGAGATCCCGTACCCGCCCATTCCCGATCCAACGCATCACCTCGGGATCCCGGAAAAGCAGATGGAGGGGTTCGGCGTCGGAGATCTCTGGTGGTCTCAACACCACATCACCGGTGGCATCCATCCGGTCATCGTACGTGGCTAGGCTCTTGTCATGTCGTCAACTCCGCACTTCTCCCGTGAAATCGGTGAGATCGCCCCTCTGGTACTCATGCCCGGTGACCCGCGTCGCGCCGAACACATCGCCCGGAACCGGCTCGACGGCGCCCAGTTGGTCTCCGATGTCCGGGGCATCGGAACCTGGACCGGCACCCTCGACGGGGTTCCCGTCACCGTGACCGCCTCCGGGATGGGGGTTCCGTCGATGTCCATCTACGCCACCGAACTGTTTTCCCGCCACGGGGTGAGGCGCATCTGCCGGGTCGGAACCTGTGGGGCCTTCTCACCCAGGGTGCGCGTCCGCGACGTCGTGATCGCCTCCGCCGCGCACACCGACTCCTCGGTTGCCACCGTTGCTGTGCCCGGGGTGACGTTGTCGCTGACACCTACCTTCGACATGCTCGCCGCCGCCGTGGTGCAGGCGCGACGGGGCAGCGACCGAGCGGTTCACGTCGGTTCCGTGTTCACCAGCGACTACTTCTACCATCCCCGCACCGACATCATCCCGGAGCTGGCCAAGCTGGGCACCCTCGCGGTCGAGATGGAGGCCGCGGGCCTGTACGCGGCGGCCGCCCGCAACAACGCCGAGGCCCTGGCGGTGCTGACCGTCTCCGATCACCTCCTAGACCACTCCGCCGACCTCACGGCCACCGAACGCGAAACCATGTTCGAAGACGCCCTTGAGATAGCGGTGGCCGCCCTGCTGGCCCGCGGGTAGGGCGTCACGAAGCTGGTTGAACCGGCCTGCTCGTTAGGCGAGCTGGGCGTGTCGGAACCTCTCGCGCGTGTTTGGGCAGCTGTGGTTGGGTTTGCTTGTTGGCTGCCGGGTGGTTTCGACTCGGGTCGCTCGTTGGTCGCGATCCGGGGCAACCGGCTTGGGGGAGGGGAGTTGGTCAGGCGGCGGCCTGTCTGCCCTCCAGTTCGGTGAGGATCTCGGCGTAGCGTTTCTCGTCGAGCCGGTACCCGGTGCGCAGGATCAGCCAGCTCGCCGCGATCAGCACCATGGGAATCAGCAGCATCACCGACTTGAAGGCGGCTACGCCGGCGGCCGTCACGTCCTCGACCACCCGGGCACCGCTGATCCCGGAGATCAGCAGCGCCAGGCCGACGAAACCGCTGCCGATGGCGTTCGAGGCCTTGTAGATGAACGGCTGCACCGCCAACGTCACCGACTCGTTGCGGCGCCCCAGCTTCCACTGCCCGTACTCGACGCAGTCGGCGATGAACATCAGCATCAGCAGCTGGATGAACGCCTGCCCGGTGAACAGCAGCACCCCCGCGACCGCCACCACCGTCAGCGACGAACCCGCGAACCAGAACACCACCAGCCCCACCAGGCACAGGAGGGTGGCCAGGGTGTGGATCTGGAAACGACGCAGGAACTTCCGAACCAGCGGGAAGAGCGCCAGCCCGGCCAGCTGCGTCACCGCGAGGATGGCGGCGAACACCGAATAGGTCGCCTCGTCGCGGTAGACGTACTTGAAGTAGTAGATGCCGAGGCTCGTGACGGTCATGTAGCCGCCCATGAAACACAGCATTGCCCCCGCCGCCCACAGCAGCTGGTCGTTGCGGCCGATCACTCGCACCAGCTCCCGGAACGGGGTCTGCGAGGCGGCCACCGTCACCTGCTGCCTGGTGAACAGCAGTGTCAACGACTGGAAACCCAGCATCAGCACGACCAGCAGCGCCGCGAAGGCCAGCCACCCCAGCTGCTCGCTGCCGAGCAGCCCGCCGAGCGCCTTCGTCGCGGGCACCACCGCCACCACCACCGAGAACAACCCGAGGTTGGCGCAGATCCGGGCGATCACCCCGATGCGTTCCCGCTCCTTCAGGTCCTGGGAGAGGGCGGGCAGCATGCCCCAGAAGGAGATGTCGTTGATGGTGTAGGCCACCGACCACACCAGGTAGACCACGGTGAACCACACCAGGAAGGCCACCCCCGAGATCCCGAGGTCCACGAAGATCCCCAGCGTGGCGGCCCCCCACAACACCGCGCCCAGCGCGATCCACGGTTTGAACTTGCCGAACCGGGAGCGGGTGTTGTCGACGATGACACCCATGAAGGGATCGTTGAGGGCGTCGAAGATCCGCATCGCCACCAGAACCACCGTCACCACCGCCGTCGACGACTGCGAGATGTGCAGCACCTCGGTGAGGTAGAACATCAAGCACATGCCGACCAGCGCGGCCGACATGTCGCGGCCGAGCGTGCCCAGCCCGAAACTCAGCCGGTTGCGCCAGGGAGCCGGATTCATGGCGGAGAGTCTTGCAGGTCGCGAGGCCGGATGGGGAATCCGGTCCGGTTGACCCTGACACGGTGTCAGGTCCCACGATGGTGTCATGACCGAGACGAGACTGATCCGCATCGGGGAGTTCTCCACCCTCACCCGGCTGTCGGTGCGGATGCTGCGCTACTACGACGCCAACGGCGTCCTGAGCCCGGCCGCCACCGACGACTTCACCGGTCACCGGTTCTACGCCTCCTCACAGGTGCGTGACGCGACGCTGATCCGTCAGCTGCGCGACATCGGGTTCTCCGTCTCCGCCATAGCCGCCCTGCTCCTGCAACGCGACGACCCCGAAGCGTTGGGTCGCGCGCTCGCCGTGCAGCGCGATCAACTCGTCGCCGATGCCGAGGCGGTCCGCCACCGCATCGCCGAGATCGACCGACTCATCTCCCACACCACGAGGAGGGCCACCATGGCCGACATCACCGTCACCACCCATCCCGCGCAGCTCGTCGCCGCCCTGCGCACGAAGATCGACGCCTACACCGACGAAAACACGGTGTGGGCGAAATTCATGGAGGCGTTCCAGACGCAGGGCCTCACGTACACCGGCGAGCCCTGCGGAGCCATCTTCCACGACCCCGAGTACCGCGATTCCGACATCGACATCGAGATCTGGGAACCCGTCGCCCCCGGCACCGTCGCATCCGAACCGCTCGTGATCCGGGAGCTGCCGGAACAGCGGGTCGCGGTGGCCGCCTTCCGCGGCGGTTACGACCAGTTCGGTTCCGTCAATGAGGAACTGGCCGAGTACATCACCCGCTCCGGGCTGAAGATCGCCGGTCCCATGTACAACCGCTACATCGTTGGCCCGGTACAGGTCCAGGATCCGGCGCAGTACCTCACCGAGGTCTGCGTCCCGGTCGACTGAGAACGGATTCTGCACATCCACCTCCACGATGTCTGCAAACTGATGCCTAGAGTGTCTGCAAACCGGTGCCTAGAATGTCTGCGGAATCAAGGCCAGGGAGGTGGACGGTGACCGGGGCGTATCTTCCACGCGTGATGGACGGCGCGATGAGACGCGCGCTCAGGATCTCCGGAGCAGTGATGCTGGAGGGCGTGCGCGCCTGCGGGAAGACCCGAACTGCCCTGGAAGCTGCGGGATCGTCGGTGCTCATGGACGATCCCGCAGCGCGGGCGCTCAACGACCTCGCCCCAGGGCAGCTTCTCATCGGTGCCCGTCCCCGCCTGCTGGACGAATGGCAGATCATTCCCGAGGTCTGGGACCAGGTGCGGCGCGCCGTCGACCGGGAATCCACCCCCGGGCAGTTCATTCTCACCGGATCTGCGACCCCGGCGGACGATCACACCCGGCACACGGGAGCCGGACGTTTCATGCGTCAGCGGATGCGAACCCTCTCCTGGTGGGAACACGACCCCGGATTCGGTGCGGTCTCTTTGTCGGGGCTCTTCGAAGGTGAGCGACCGGCGGGGGAACCGGAAGCGCTGACCTTCGAGGAGGTTCTCGGTCGGCTTCTGCGCCCTGGTTTTCCGGCGTGGCGTGAGGCCCCGCCCGAGGACGCGGCCCTGCTCCTGCGTGGGTATTTGGATGAGGTCATCCGCACCGATCTGTTGAGGCTCGGGGGGATCCGGAACTCACCCGCGGTGGTCGAGGCGTTGCTCACCGCCATCGCCGCGAGCAGCGCCTCCGCCGTCTCCTTCCAGACCCTGGCCCGGGATCTCGCGCCGATCGCACCGGACCTGTCGGCCACAACCGTCAGCCGCTACGTGGACCTGCTGGCCCGGATTTTCGTCGTTGAGCGGCAACAACCCTGGGCGCCGAAGCTACGCTCGCGGGCCAGGCTCCGGACCTCCCCGAAACTGCACCTGGCCGATCCCGCGCTGGCCGCGGTTGCCCTCCAGGCGCCACTGTCCTCGTTGCAACAGGACCCGGCCACCGCAGGCGCCCTGTTCGAGAGTGCGGTTCACCACGATTTGACGGTGCTGGCGATTGCTTTCGGGGGAAGGGTCCAACACTACCGGGATTCCAACGGCTATGAGATCGACGCCGTAGTGGTGCATCCCGACGGCCGCTGGGGTGCGGTCGAGGTCAAGCTGGCCGGGGCTCGGATCGCGAACGGGCACAGGGCCCTAACCTCCGCGCTGGAGCAGATCGACGGGGAACCATCGTTCCGTCTGATCGTCACCGGAACGGGCCCGGTCCTGACCCTGGACGATGGCACGGTCACGTGCGGGCTCCACCGGCTGTGCCCGTAGTTGGGTCCTGGTGCGGAAGTCATGCCCGGCTGCGGCGCACCGGATCGGGTGGTCCGATGTCCCGTCCGGGGCGTCCTCACCCAGGCGACGCTCTTCGCAGCAGGCCCTAAGGGACTCGCCGTCGCCATGAACCTCTATCCTTGGTTCCCGACCAGGAGGACCAATGATCCAGCACCTCGCCGTGCAGATGCGCGCGGCCATAGCCGAGCACGCTGACCGCCCAGCCACCCGGATCCGGGTCGGCGAGGGCTGGCGCACCCACACCTTCCGCGAGTTCGGTGAGCGCATCGACGAGGCGGCGCAGGGGCTGCTGAACCGGGGAATCCAGCCGGGCGACCGCATCGGTTTGTTCGCGAACAACTGCCCCGAGTGGTCGGAGATCGACTTCGGCGCCGCCACCGTGAGGGCCATTCCGGTGCCCATCTACGCCACCTCCACCCCGGAACAGATCCGGCACATCGCTGCCGATTCCGGGCTACGGATCCTGTTCGCAGGCGGCCGGAGCGAGTGCGAACGCATTCTGGAGGTCGCCGATGACCTGCCCGAGCTGGAGGACGTGGTGATTCTCGACCCCTGGGACGGAATGCCGGAACGGGTCATCACCTACGGCGACTTCCGGGCCGAACCTGACGCCCGTGCCCTGGAGGCCCGTCTCGCACAGGCGGACCCCGACGATCTGGCGTCGATCATCTACACCTCCGGCACCACCGGTGATCCGAAGGGGGTGATGCTCAGGCACTCCGCGATGATCGCCCAGAAGGAAGCGATCGAGGACATGTTCCATTTCGGGCCGGAGGAGCACTCGCTGTGTTTCCTACCCCTCTCGCACGCGCTGGAGCGGGCCTGGACCAGCATCGTGCTGCTCAAGGGCTGCATGAACACCTACGTTCCCGACGCCCGCACCGTCGCCGATGCCCTGGTGCAGGCGAAACCGACGCTGCTCGTGAGCGTCCCCAAGCTGTACGAGAAGGTGTTCGCGACCGCTCACGCGAAGGTCGCGGCCTCGGGGATCAAACGTGGCATCTTCACGTGGGCGCTGCGGGTGGGGGCCCGCAACCAGCGGGCCTACCGCAAGGGAAGGAAACCGGCGTGGTTGTGGCGCGCCCAGCTCGGCATGGCCGACCGGCTCGTCCTGTCCTCGATCCGCGTCGCCTTGGGTGGCAACAAGGCGGTCCTGGCCTGCGGCGGGGCGCCGTTGCGCAAGGAGATCGAGGAGTTCTTCTCCGCCGTCGGGATGCCCATCTACACCGGCTACGGGCTGACCGAGGCCTCGCCGCTGGTGACCTTCAACTCGCCGGGAGGGTTCAAGATCGGCACGGTGGGGCGGGTCCTCAAGGACGGGCAGCTGCACATCGGCGAGCACGGTGAGGTGCTGTTCCGCGGCCCGAACGTGATGGCCGGGTACTGGAACAACGAGGAAGCCACAGCCGCCGCCATTGACTCCGACGGCTGGCTGCACACCGGGGACGCCGGATATGTCGACATCGACGGGTTCCTGGTCATCACCGACCGCATCAAGGACATCATCGTCACCCTGGGAGGCAAGAACGTCGCGCCGCAGCCCATCGAGGGCCTCATCCTCGCCGACCCGCTGTTCGAGCACGCCGTCCTGCTCGGCGACAACCGGCCCTGCGTGACGCTGCTGGTCAAACCGTCGCTGCCGCACGTGGAGGAGCTCGGCAAACTGATGCAGTGGCCGGGTGGGGTGGCCGACTGGCTGAAGTCCAACGAGCTGGCCGAGGAGTTGCGCCGGCGGGTCACCGCGCTGACCGACAAACTCCCGAGTCAGGAGAAACCCCGCGCCACCGAGCTGATGGACGGCGACCTCACCACAGACAACGGTTTGCTCACCCCGACGTTGAAGGTGCGTCGCCGGCAGGTGGAGGAGCGTTTCAAGGAACTCATCGACGGCATGTACGAGGCACTGGAACGACGTCGGCGCTCCAACTGAGCCATCAATCGGACAGATTCTCGCCGGATGAGCTGGAGATCACTCTCCATGAAACAGGTTGAGTCCGCCGAAGCGATCACGAATGCCGGGAACGTTCCGATCACCCCCATGAAGCTGGTTGAGCCGGACCGCGACGAAGGAAGCGGTCCGAGTCGAAACCACCTCGAGTCTGCCGCCATCGGTGGTCTGTGTGAGTGCGAGGACGACAAGGTCTACGATGTCCTTCACGGGTTTCATGCACAGCTGTCCTCGGGTTCGCCTTGAATGAGAGTTTTGCGGCGATCCAAGACCCGTGAACAAGACTCATAGATTCATGAACATCGACCCGGCGATGTCCCAGGAAATCTCCGCTCGGGACTCGTAGCCATGTTCTTGAAACCACATCGCGTCATCCACACTGCGCACGAGACACCACCAGCACACGGTTATTGGCTCCAGCTCAGCCATTCTGGCGAACCGTTCCACCCGTTGCCGCACCGTGTCGTTCGTTTCGTCACCACCCCGGACTTCACTCCAGCGGTTGCGCAACAACGGAACCACCTCGTACGTGGGATCACCTTTCAACGGTTTCGGATCAATGGCGGCCCACGCGTCTTTGCCACGACCAAGGATGTTGGCGTAATGGAAATCACCGTGCAGCAGCGATGACTCCGAAGGCAGGACGGCCAGCTCTGCGCACACATCGACGGCGGAGGAGACGAGTTCCTCGGGGCACGGTTCGCCGAGCCGCCGCCACTCCTCGAGGAACTCCGTGCC
>ERZ772977.289-NODE-289-length-38687-cov-9.299700_pt1 | contig 38687 bp, 31 predicted proteins | sample MGYA00511131_ERZ772977 | MGnify/ENA primary metagenome ERZ772977 (study PRJEB29015, sample SAMEA2737935) | human oral metagenome | biome: human oral; feature: human-associated habitat; material: dental | place: China | collected 2151 ...
ATGGCGATGGCCCCAGCGCGCCCACCGCCGTACAGGAAGGCGATGTCATCAGCGCCGCCGACTTCGGCAAGCTCAGCTGGAATACTGCCCACAATGACGGTGGCAGCTTCCGCTTCGTGCCGCTGGACGCCAACCGGAACCCCATTCTGGGCGCCTCCGCGCAGACCATCACGGTCAACGAATCCCCAGCCGCCCCGGACTACCCTGCCGCCCGTGAACCGCTGTCGGTCGCGCATGACCAGACGCTGACGCTGGGTGAGGAACTGTTTGCCGGCAACGCTGCCGACAAGGCCCCCGCCTTCATCCGCATCGAGAAGATCACCCCCCAGGGTGACACCGGCGCGGGCGCGGCCCTGCAGCGGGATGCCGATGGCGATGGCCCCAGCGCGCCCACCGCCGTACAGGAAGGCGATGTCATCAGCGCGGCAGACTTTGGCAAGCTCAGCTGGAATACCGCTCACAACGACGGCGGCAGCTTCCGCTTCGTGGCGCTGGATGCCAACCAGAAGCCCATTCTGGGCGCCTCCGCGCAGACCATCACGGTCAGCGAGTCCCCGGCTGCCCCGGACTACCCCGCCGCCCGTGCCCCGCTGGCCGTGGCACACGACCAGACGCTGACGCTGGGCCAGGAACTGTTTGCCGGCAACACGGCCAACAAGGCCCCGGCCTTCATCCGCATCGAGAAGATCGCCCCCCAGGGTGACACCGGCTCGGGCGCAGCCCTGCAGCGGGATGCCGACGGCGATGGCCCCGGCGCGCCGACGGCCGTCTCAGAAGGCGATGTCATCAGCGCCGCCGACTTCGGCAAGCTCAGCTGGAATACCGCCCACAATGACGGTGGCAGCTTCCGTTTCGTGCCGCTGGACGCCAACCAGAAGCCCATTCTGGGGGCGCCGGAACAGACCATCACGGTGCACGAATCTCCCACCGCCCCGGTCTATCCGGCTGATCCGGTCATTCGCGCCGTGGCCCACGAGCAGACGGCCACCTTCCCGGAAAGCACCTTTGCCGGCACGAACCAGGACTACAAGCCGGCTGCCATCCGCATCGAGGCCATTGAGCCCAGCAGCCATGACGGTGCAAGCCCGTCCCTGCAACTGCGGGGCGACGGTACGCCCACGCCCGTCACGGTCGGCCAGACCATCACGGCCGAGAACTTCGGCAAGCTGACCTGGAACACCGTGGGCAACGAAGGCGGCAGCTTCCGCTTTGCGCCCCTGGACGGCACCGGACAGCCCTACGTGGGCATTCAGCCGCAGACCGTCAGCGTCTACGAATCCCCTGCCGCGCCGGAATACCCCAGCGCACGCAGCCCGCTGGCCGTCGCGCACGACCAGACGCTGACGCTGGGTCAGGAACTGTTTACGGGCAACACCGCCAGCAAGGCCCCAGCCTTCATCCGCATCGAAAAGATCACCGCCAAGGATGGCGACAGCACCGGCATCGCCCTGCAGCGTGACGCCGACGGCGATGGCCCCGGCGCGCCCACGGCCGTATCGGAAGGCGATGTCATCAGCGCCGAAGACTTCGGCAAGCTCAGCTGGAATACCGCCCACAACGACGGCGGCAGCTTCCGCTTCGTGGCACTGGACACCAACCGGAAACCCATTCTGGGGGCCGATTCACAGACCATCACGGTGAACGAATCCCCTGCGGTGCCGGACTACCCCAGCACGCGCGACCCGCTGTCGGTTGCACATGACCAGACGCTGACGCTGGGTCAGGACCTGTTTGCCGGCAACACCGCCAACAAGGCACCATCCTTCATCCGCATCGAGAGCATCACGCCCAAGGATGGCGACGGCACCGGCACCGCCCTGCAACGGGATGATGATGGTGCCGGTCCCGCCGCACCCACGGCCGTTCAGCAAGGCGATGTCATCAGCGCAGCAGACTTTGGCAAGCTCAGCTGGAACACCGCCCACAACAACGGTGGCAGCTTCAGCTTCATGCCGCTGGATGCCGACCAGAAGCCCATTCTGGGTGCCTCCGCACAGACCGTCAGCGTCTACGAATCTCCGGCTGCACCGGACTACCCTGGCGTGCGCAATCCGCTGACGGTGGCGCACGACCAGACGCGCGCTCTCGGCCAGGAACTGTTTGCCGGCAACACACCCGGCAAGGCCCCGGCCTTCATCCGCATCGAGAGCATCACACCCAAGGATGGCGACGGCACGGGCGCTGCCCTGCAGCGGGAGGCCGACGGCGGCACCCCCACGGCCGTGCAGCAAGGCGACATCATCAGCGCCGCAGACTTTGGCAAGCTCAGCTGGAATACCGCCCACAATGACGGTGGCAGCTTCCGCTTCGTGGCGCTGGATGCCAACCGGAAACCCATTCTGGGTGCCGATGCCCAGTCCGTCACGGTGCACGAGTCACCGAAGGCCCCGGACTATTCCGGCCGAGCCCTGCAGGTGGTGGCACATGATCAGGTGCGCCAGATTGATGCCAGCATCTTCGAGGGCAATGATCCGGCCCGCAAGCCGGCATTCGTCACCATCAACCAGATCGAGGCAGACCATGGCGTAAGCCCCGCCCCGCTCTACATCCAGCGCGAAGGCGGGGTCAAGGAAGCCGTGCAGGCAGGCGGCACCATCCGTGCCGAAGATTTTGGCAAGGTGCACTGGGATACCAGCACCAACGATGGGGGCCGCTTCACCTTCACGGCACACGACGCCGAACAGTATGCGATTGAGGGTAGCGCACCGCGTACCGTCACCGTGCATGAATCGCCGCTGCCTCCGGTCTGGAACGCCATCAGCCTGCAGCAGCAGACGACCTACGCAGCCCATGACGGATCGGCTGCCTTCAACAGCGGCATAGCCTACAACGGCTACAACACGCCAGCGAATCAGCGCCCTGCGGCCATCCGCATCACCCATATCGACGAAAAGAATCCGTCCGGGACCGAACACTCGGCCCTCTACAGCTGGGATGGCGCCCACCGCACCCCACTTTCCGTGGGCAGTGAAGTGAAATTCGGCCGCTATAGCAATATCCGCTGGGACACGGCCCACAACGAGGGCGGCACATTCCGGTTCGTGGCCCTGGACAAGGACGGCATCGAGATTGCCGGTTCCGCCGAACAGACGATGACCGTCATCGAATCGCCGGCGGCCCCTGTCTACGCCTCGCACATGCCTAGTGTCTTCACCCCCTACAACCGTCCCCTGACGCTGGACAGGACCCTGCTGGCTGGTACCGATCCCTCGCGGGAGCCCACCGCCATCCAGATCACCAACATCTACGAGAAGGACGATACTGCCCCCGGCACGTCCGCGCTGGCCATCGACCGTGGTCATGGCCAACTTGACCCGGTCTCCAAAGGCAGCCGGATCCTGGCCAGTGACCTGGACAAGCTGGTATGGCGCTCGGATGCAAACTCCGGCGGCTCGTTCACCTTCTCGATGATCGGTGCGGACGGAAAACCCATCCTGACCACCAACCCTGCCAACCCTGGCAGCACCTCCACCCTCACCCGAACCATCTCCGTCGAGGAAGGCGTTCAGGGACCGGCCTATGCTCAAAATGCCTCAACGCTGCGCGCCGCGTTCCAGCAGGTTCTGGAGATTGGCAAGAACCATCTGGACGAAATCCGGGGGACCGAAGACAGCCGTGCCCCAGCCCGCATCGAGATCACCCGCATTGAACAGCCCAACGACCGCGACACCAGCCACTCGCCGCTGCAACTGGCCAACGGTACCGATGGCTCCGGCGCCCGTCAGATCACCGAAGGCGAGACCATCGATGCCGCAGAGTTCGCCCGGCTGACCTGGGATGCCAGCAAGACCGACGGCGGCCGCTTCATCTTCAAACCGCTGGACAAGAACGGACGCCCCTTCGTGGACGACAGCGGCCAGGAAATGGTTCGCACCATCACCATCGACGAGCAGCCGCAAGCGGCAGGTACCCCCACCAAGCCCGTCGTGGCCCCCAATGCCATCACCGGGCTGGACAAGAGCGTCATCAGCAGCAATAGCCATAGTCCGGACACCGGTCTGGACGGCAGGTTCTTCAAGGTCATAAGTATCGAGGCGTATGAATCTCCCGATGCCAAACGCGTGATGAACTGGGAGCTTTCCGGGCGGCCCTTGCCCGACGGAGGCCAGTCGGGACCGACCGCCTACGAGGTCATCCAGGCGGATGGCATCAGCCTGGCGGACGCGCAGCAGCGCGCCCAGGCCATGGGCGGCAAGCTGCTGTCCATCGACGATGCTCAAGAAAGAGGTTTCATCAAGACCAGCCTGTTCAACAGCGGCCCCGACATCTCAACCCGCTACCACTACATCAACCAGGGCAACGTCGCACACGACGCCGGCAGTGGCGCCAAGGGTTTCATCATTGAGTACGAAAACTACCGCCAGCCACTGAAGCTGGACAGCGCGCACGACCCCAACTTCTCCGGCCAGGTCGAAGAAGGACAGATCATCGTCGGCTCGGAACTGAACCAGGCCCACCTGGGCTGGGACAGCAGCAAGAACCACGGCGGTGTCATCACGCTGGTGGAGGTGCAGGGGCAGGAAGTGGAAGACGGCTCAGGCAAGAACCCTGCCCTGCCGGGGAACCGTACGAAACTGGGCCACCGAGCCGTGGACGCCCGAGATCCGGATGTCGGCCACGAACGCTTCACCATCACCATCGCCGAGGCCGAAGACGGCAGCACGACGTTCAGCAAGCCCGCCATCTCCGGCCGCGCGGCAGCCACGTCGGGCCACCGGGAGGCCGCCGACACGCTGGACGCCGCAGAACTGCTGCCCGGCACGCCCTCGGCCGGAAGCGACACGGCCACAAGGGCGCTGCCATCCACCCTGGGCAACCTCTGGCACGGCACCGACCCCCTGCTGCACGACCCGCTGGGCCAGCATCCACCGCTGGCCTGACGGCACACCAGCACCCGGCGGGGGCACGGAAACGCCCCCGCCGCGCCGGTCGCTCGCTGTGGCAGCATACTAACGGTTTCTCGTGGCTGGGCACGGACGCCATTGCCGTCGAGATCACCGACTATCACTGAGAGGCTTCCGCATGCGTACGGTTCCTTATCCTCACCCCGGCGAAATTCTCCAGGAAGAGTTTCTCAAGCCCATGGGCATCAGCCAGTATCGGCTTGCCAAGGAAATCCACGTCCCTCAGCGCCGCATCGGCGAGATCGTGGCGGGCACACGCGGCATCAGCGTCGATACCGGCCTTCGGCTTTCGCGTTTCTTCGGCACGTCAGACGGCTTCTGGACCGGACTGCAACTCGACCATGAAATGGAAATGGCCAAGGACACCCTGGCAGCCACGCTGGCCGACATCACCCCCATCTCCACCTGAAGCGCCCCCACCGCGGCCTACCCCCGCCCCGCCAGCCGCTTGCCACGGTCCCGCCACGGCACTTCAATCCAGCGGTAGGTGCAGCGCGCCGCCAGCAGCACGGCCAGCACGAACACCGCCACCACGGCGTACTTCAGCGGCTCACCGAACTTGCGGCCCGGCCAGTCGAAGAAGGTGAGCACCGTGACGTGCACCAGATAGATGGAATAGCTGTGCACGCCCAGCCACTGCAGCGGCCGCGTCTGCAGCAAGGCCGCCACCACACCGCGATCCGGCAGCAGCGACCACACCCACAGGCCGAACACGAAGGGAATGGCATACACCCAGGCCCCCAGATCCGCGCGCATGTCGATGAGCGCCAGCGACAGCACGGCCAGCACCAGCTGACACGCGCCCAGCGCGGGTGACGAGAGGTGGCGCAGACGGGGCTGCACCGCCTGCCAGCCATACCAGACCAGCACGCCGATGAAGAAGCTGAGCAGCCCGCGCGGCATGCCATGGACATCCGGCGCCAGCACCTGCGGCCCCAGCCCCGAGAACACCCGCAGGAAATGATCCAGGCACAGCACCACGATGGCCGCGCTTGCCCAGACCCGCGCCCGGGTGCTGCGCACGAAGAAGAACAGCACCGCAAAGGCCAGATACAGCCAGAACTCCACCGACAGCGACCATGACGGGTAGTTGTGCAGCGCCTCGGTCATGATGCCCACGCCCTGCAGCATCACCAGCTCCAGCAGGAAATACGACAGCTTGAAGAACTCCACCGCAAAGGGCTGCTCGCCCCCCAGCTGGACGCCCGCCTGCGCCGCCGCCCACTTGGCCCCCTGCACCACGATCACCGCCCCGATGGCCGTGAGCGTCGTGACCAGATGCAGCGGATACAGCCGGAAGAAGCGCTTGATGAAGAACGCCCGCACCTGCCCGCCATCCTGTAGCCGCTGGCCATACACCATGGCCATGATGGCCCCGCTGATCACGAAGAACAGATCGACGAACAGCCAGGCATTCTGCACCAGCCCCCATTGCGCCGGCACCCCACCCCAGCGCGCCAGCACGAAGGCATGAAAGAACACCACCATCAGCGCAGCCACGCCGCGCAGCCCCTCGATCGATCGAATCACGCTCCCGACTCCAGATTCTCATGTCCGCGCAAGGGTAACACCCACCCCCGCATCCCCTCGCCCCGGTACGGGTATGTCCCCAGCCCCCTCGTAGTGCTACGCTTGCAACGTCCGGCAGAGACGAGCGCCAGCGAGACCCCTCTCCCAGCGAAGGCACAGGCTCACGGTGTGGGGTGCTCCCTTTCGGCGCCTTCGGAGCTTGCTCCGTAAAGCCGAAAGGGAGTGCCGCGCGCCGGGAGCCTCACCACCGGGCCACGGTCTTCATCCCTGATGAAGCCCCCTGCTCTGCATCAGCCGGTTTTCGACCATTCCCGCCCGCAGCACCCATGACAAACTACGCCGCCGACCGCCACAGCGCCTTCTTCCGCCGCAACCTGCAGGCCATCGGCTCCCGCACCGAAGGCGGCCTCTCCAGCCTGGACGCCCTCATCGGCATCCCGCTCACCCCCGTGGCCATCGACGAGGCCTGGGTGCGCCACCAGATGCTGGGCCAGCCCCCCGAAGTCGCCCTGCGGCGCTTCCGCAACCTGCTGATGATGGCCCTCATTGAGCGCGACGTGCGCGGCGAAGCCCCGCTGGAAGAAGTGCTGGGCGCCATCACCCACTGGGCCGAGGTCTCCGTGCGCCATGCCCTGCAGGTGGCCGCCACCGAGCTGCAGGAGCAGGGTCGCACCCTGCTGGACAGCCGCGGCCGTCCGCAGGACATGCTGGTAGTGGGCATGGGCAAGCTGGGCGGCGGCGAGCTGAACGTCTCGTCCGACATCGACCTGATCTACGTGGCGCGCGACGCAGGCGAGGAACCGCGCTACCTGGAGCGCATTGCCCGCCGGCTGAGCCAGCTGCTCTCCAATGTCACGGCCGACGGCTTCGTCTTTCGCGTGGACACCCGGCTGCGCCCCTACGGCGACGTGGGCCCGCTGATCGCCACCCTGCCCGCCCTGGGCAGCTATTTCCACGAGCAGGGGCGCGAATGGGAGCGCTTTGCCTGGCTCAAGGGTCGGGTGATTGCCCACACGGGCCTGGCCCCCTTCGACAGCACACGCGGCGACGAACAGCAGCTGATGCAGCAGGTGGTGCCCTTCGTGTTCCGCCCCTACCTGGATTTTCCGGCGTTCACCGCGCTGGCCAAGCTGCACGACATGATGCGCACCGAGGCCGGCAAGACCGAGAGCCGGCGCGCCCGCAGCGACAACGCCGGCTTCGACGTGAAGCTGGGACGCGGCGGCATCCGCGAGATCGAGTTCTGTGCCCAGATGTTCCAGATCGTGCGGGGCGGGCAGGATCCGTCCCTGCGCGAGCGCAGCACCCCGAAGGCTCTGCAGCGGCTGGCGCGCCGCCGGCTGCTGGACGAATCCGACGTGGAGCAGCTGCTCTCGGCCTGGCGCCTGCTGCGGCGCACCGAGCACGCGCTACAGTACCAGGAAGATGCCCAGACCCACTGGCTGTCGGACGATGCCGCCCAGCACGCCGCCATCGCCGCCATGCTGGGCATGAGCACCAGCGAGTTCGACGCCCGGCTGAACGATGCCCGCAACCATGTGGCCCGGGTCTTCGACGAGCTGCTGGCCCCGTCGCGGATGAGCGGTTTCGAGCCAGCCCCGGACAACACCGCCGTGCAGGCGCCTGTCGCGCCTGTCGCAAGCGCCAGCCCATCGGACACGCCGGCGGAAGCGCCGTCAACGCCCTCCCCCGAAAGCACCGACGCGCCGCCCGCCGAGGCCGAACCGGCAGCGCAGCCCCCTGTCGCCCATGATCCCGAAAGCCAGCGGCGCATCGAGGCCCTGCGCGAATCGCGCGCCTACCGCAAGGCACGCGACACGTCGCAGCAGAAGGTGGAGCACCTGCTGGGCCAGGCCCTGCACTTCCAGCCCGGCCCCGAAAGCTGCGGGCCCACGGCCCTGATCGGGCGGCTGTGCAACTTCCTGGAATCCATTGCCGGGCGCTCGGTGTACCTGGACATGCTGATCCAGCACCCCGGCGCCTTCCTGCACCTGCTGCGGATGATGGCGCAGGCACGCTGGGCCAGCGATTACCTGCGCAGCCACCCGGTGGTCATCGACGAACTGGCCAACGGCCAGCTGCTGGAGCCGCTGGACATCCCGCACTGGACGCAGGAACTGCGCGAGCAGCTGGATGCCACCGTGCTGGCCGGCGTGCTGGATGACGACGGCCGGCCCGCCCCCGACATCGAGCGCCAGATGGACGCGATGCGCGAGGCCCACCATGGCGCCGTGTTCCGCCTGCTGGGGCAGGACCTGGAAAAGCGCCTGACGGTGGAGGTGCTGAGCGACCACCTGAGCGCACTGGCCGACGCCGTGCTGGAAGTGACGCTGGAGCGCTGCTGGGCCAACCTGCCGCGCCGCCACCGGCCCGACCCGCAGTTTGCCGTCATTGCCTACGGCCGGCTGGGCGGCAAGGAGCTGGGCTATTCGTCCGACCTGGACCTGGTGTTCCTCTACGACGACCCGCACGAGGACGCTCCACGCATCTATGCCCAGCTGGCACAGCGCATGGCCGGCTGGCTGCAGACGCGCACGGCAGCCGGCACGCTCTTCGAGGTGGACCTGCGCCTGCGCCCCAACGGCAACGCCGGCCTGCTGGTGTCCAGCCAGAACGCCTTCCGGGTCTATCAGACCGAATCGGCCTGGGTGTGGGAGCACCAGGCGCTGACCCGTGCACGCTACGCTGCCGGCAGCCCGGCCATCGGCAGCGCCTTCGAGACGCTGCGTGCCGACATCCTGGCTCGCCCGCGCGACGAGGCGGCGCTGCGCACCGAGATTCTGTCGATGCGCCAGAAGATGCACGACGGCCACCCCAACGCGACGGGCCTCTTCGACCTGAAGCACGATGCGGGCGGCATGGTGGACATCGAGTTCATGGTGCAGTACCTGGTGCTGGCCCATAGCCACCAGCACCCGGCGCTGATCGAGAACAAGGGCAACATCGAGCTGCTGCGCCGCGCGGCCAGCGCCGGGCTGATCCCGCCCGAGGCAGGCAAGGTCGTGGGCGATGCCTACCGCCGCTACCGGCGCCTGCAGCACGAGATCCGCCTGAACGACGCCGAGCGTGCCCGCGTGCCACCGGCCACCGTGGCCGTCGAGGCCGGCGCCGTGAAGGCGCTGTGGCAGCACCTGTTCGGCTGAGGGGCCTGCCCGCCACGGGGCGTGTGCGCAACGATGGCCCACTGCTAGAATGGTTGCCCCCTATTGTTCAATGAACGCGCAGTGCGAAGGGAGCAGAAGGGAGCATCTGGACCGCCTGGCCGATGGAGGGGGTTGCCTGTGGGGCAGCCCGGCCAGCCACCGTCCCGTGCCGGCACCTTGCCCGCCCCGCCCTGTCCTGGAGATAAACAATCATGTCAATGTCGGATCGTGATGGGAAGATCTGGTTCGATGGCCAGCTCATCGACTGGCGGGATGCGAAGATCCACGTGCTCAGCCACAGCCTGCACTACGGGCTGAGCGTCTTCGAGGGCGTGCGCGCCTACGACACCGAGCTGGGCACCGCCATCTTCCGCCTGCCCGAGCACACCCGGCGCCTGCTCAACTCCGCCAAGATCTTCCAGATGAAGGTGCCTTTCGACGCCGCCACGCTGGAAGAGGCCCAGAAGGCCGTCGTGCGCGAGAACGGCCTCAAGAGCTGCTACCTGCGCCCGCTCATCTGGCTGGGTGACGACAAGCTGGGCGTCTCGCCCCGCGGCGTGAAGGTGCACGTCATGATCGCGGCCTGGCCGTGGGGCGCCTACCTGGGCGAAGACGGCATCAACAAGGGCATCCGCGTCAAGACCTCGTCCTACACCCGCCATCACGTCAACGTCTCGATGGTGCGTGCCAAGGCTGGCGGCCACTACATCAACTCCATCCTGGCCAACAACGAGGCCCTGGCCGACGGCTACGACGAAGCCATGCTGCTGGACACCGAAGGCTACGTCTCGGAAGGCTCGGGCGAGAACCTGTTCATCGTGAAGCAGGGCAAGCTCTACACGCCCGACCTGGCCTCCTGCCTGGACGGCATCACCCGCGACTCCATCCTCACCATTGCCCGCAACCTGGGCATCGAGGCCCGCGAGAAGCGCATCACCCGCGACGAGGTGTACTGCGCCGACGAAGCCTTCTTCACCGGGACCGCGGCCGAGGTCACGCCCATCCGCGAGCTGGACAACCGCGTCATCGGCGAGGGCACGCGCGGCCCCATCACCACGAAACTGCAGACCGCCTTCTTCGATGTCGTCAAAGGCAAGGATCCGGCCTACCGCCACTGGCTGCAGCCGGTGAATGCCTGAGCCCGCCTCCGAAGAAAGCTGCGCCCTCCGTTGCCGGACGGCGTAGCATGAGGAAAGCGCTGCGCCCTGCCATGCAGGGCGTGGCCAGCCACACCGTCGGCCTCTTCGCCCCCTGACATGCCCGCACCCCGCCGTGCGGGCATGCCACATGCAGGAGGTGCCCGCTTCGGTGTGGCCAGCCCAGCGGCCCCTTCCCTTTCGTTCCCTTCGTCGAACCATCTTCCGTTTCGGTGCCCCATGAGCCAGTCGCCCACCCAGAACACGGCCGTCGAGCTGGACGCCTCCGACCTGCCGGTCTTCTGCCCCAATCCCAAGATGACGCTGTGGAGCCAGCATCCGCGCGTCTACCTGGACGTGACCCATGAGGGTCAGGCCCGATGTCCGTACTGCAGCACGCTGTACCGGCTCAAGCCGGGCGTGAAGCTGCCCCACGGACACTGAACGGGCCCCATCGCCCGACACGCCGCGCCGCCTCTCTTTCCTCCCTGCCTGCCCCATGACCCCAGACGCCATCCTTCACCAAAGCGCCACCCACGCCCAGGAGACCTATTACCAGGCCCTGGTCGATGCCGATCTGGACGTGCTGATGGCCATCTGGGTCGATGACGATTCGGTGTTGTGCATCCTGCCCTCGGGCGAGCGCCTCTCGGGGCTGGATGCCATCCGCGACACGCACGAGGAAGTCTTTGCGCAGGGCGGCGTGCGCGTGACCTGCCACGAATTGCAGTCCTTCGAGACAGCCACCGTCTCGGTGCATCACGTCATCGAGCAGTTCGACTTCAATCCGCCCGACGAAGCGCCGCAGCGCTTCCTGGCCTACGCCACCAACGTGTTCCTTCGCACCCCGCACGGCTGGCAGCTGATGCTGCACCACGCCTCGCAGGCCGGCGACGAGATCGAACTCAGCACCCCTGCACCGACACAGCTGCACTGACCCTCTCTTCTTGGGATGACGCCATGCCCAGCCTGATCCTGACCGATACCGTCGCCAGCCTTGCCGAGCTGAAAGAGGCCCCTCTGGAAACTTTCAGCGCTGCTGATGGACACGCCATCGCTATCCTGGACAAGGACAAACCAGCCTTCTATTGCGTATCGCCCGAACTCTATGAGTACTTCATGGAGCTGGCCGAAGATGCCGAGCTGACCAGAATCGTGGAAGAGCGCCAGCACGAGGAGCCCATTCCCGTGGAGCTGGAGTCGCTGCGTCGATGAAGTATCAGCTCACCTTCAACCCCCAAGCCCTGAAGGAGTTCAGGAAACTGGGGGCAAACATCGCCAATCAGTTTCTCGACAAACTTGAGGAGCGACTGCAAAACCCGAAGGTGCCCAGCGCCCGCCTTATCGGCATGGCCGACTGCTACAAGATCAAGCTTCGCAGCAGTGGCTATCGTCTGGTCTATCAGGTACAAGACGAGAAGATCATCGTCCAAGTCATCGCCGTGGGAAAGCGTGAGCGTATGGAGGTCTATCAGAAAGCGGCACGACGGCTGTAGAGCCGACTGAACACGATCTCTGGCCTTCCTGCCTGCCCCACGGTGGCCATGTTCCGGGCTATGATCGTCGGTGATGTCCATCATCCGTGCGAATGACCATGACCCGACGCTTCACCCACACGCTGCTGGCCGGCGCTCTTCTTGCCACCGGAGCCGGCTTCGCCCAGGCCGAAACCACCCTCACCATTGCATGTGGTTCCGTCGGGCAGGACTATGACTCCTGCAAGCATGCGTCCGACCAATGGGCACGCAAGACGGGCAATCAGGTCAGGCTGCTGTCCGTTCCCGTATCCAGCACCGAGACCCTGGGCCTTTACCAGAAGATGTTCGCGGCCGGCTCATCCGACGTGGACGTGGTGATGGTGGACGTGGTCTGGCCCGGCATCATCGGCCAGCATCTGCTGGACCTCACGCCTTATGCCAAGGACGAGGTGAAGAAGCATTTTCCTGCCATCATCGCCAACAACACCGTGCAAGGCCGCCTGGTGGCCATGCCCTGGTTCACCGCAGTGGGGCTGCTCTACTACCGCAAGGACCTGCTGGAAAAATACGAACTGTCCACCCCCACCACCTGGGATGAGTTCGCCAAGGCAGCTGCCACCATTCAGGAAGGTGAGCGCAAGGCTGGCCGGGAGGATTTTCAGGGGTTCGTCTGGCAGGGCCGCCCCGATGAGGGCCTGACCTGTGACGCGCTGGAATGGGTGCACAGCCAGGGCGGCGGCACCATCGTCAACGAGGCCGGCGAGATCACCATCGACAACGAGAAGGCCGCCCACGCTCTGGATCGGGCCGCCGGCTGGGTCGGCACCCTCTCGCCCCAGGGCGTGCTTGGCCAGGGCGAAGAAGATGCACGCAACCTCTTCCAGAACGGCAAGGCCGCCTTCATGCGCAACTGGCCCTATGCCTGGGCGCTGGTTCAGGGTGCCAACAGCCGCGTGAAGGACAAGGTGGGCGTGGCCCCGCTGCCCGCCGGCGAGAACGGCAGCACCGCCACCCTGGGTGGCTGGCAGCTGGCCGTGTCCAAGTACACGAAGCACCCTGAAGAAGCCGCCGATCTGGTGATGTATCTGACCAGCGAGAAGGTGCAGAAGCGTCGTGCCATCGAGGGGGCCTACAACCCCACCTACCCTGCCCTGTACAAGGACAAGGAAGTGCTGGCCGCCAACCCGTTCTTCGGCACGCTGTATGACGTGCTGCCCAACGCCGTATCCCGACCATCCAGCATCACCGGCCCCAAGTACGACGCCGTCAGCCAGGCCTTCTGGAGCACGGTGCATGACGTGCTGAACGGCCGTGCCAAGGGTGCCGAGGCCGTGAAGAAGCTGCAGGAACGGCTGGGAGAGGTGAAGAAAGAGCAATGGCAAGAGAGGGCTGAACCATGACGACCCGCAGACCCCGCAAGGCGCCCAACAACGAATGGTGGCGCGGCGGCGTGATCTACCAGATCTATCCGCGCAGCTTTCAGGACAGCCACGGCGACGGCGTGGGCGACCTGAACGGCATCACGCAGCGGCTGGACTACGTGAAGGCACTGGGCGTGGATGCCATCTGGCTGTCGCCCTTCTTCAAGAGCCCGATGCACGACTTCGGCTACGACGTCTCGGACTACCGGGCGGTCGATCCGATCTTCGGGACACTGGACGATTTCCGCACGCTGGTGGACCGTGCACATGCGCTGGGTCTGAAGGTGATCATCGACCAGGTGCTGTCGCACACTTCCGATGAACACCCCTGGTTCATCGAAAGCCGTCAGAGCCGCAAGAATCCGAAATCCGACTGGTACGTGTGGGCCGATGCCAAGCCGGATGGTTCGCCCCCCAATAACTGGCAGTCCATCTTTGGCGGCAGTGCCTGGCGCTGGGACACGCGGCGGATGCAGTATTACCTGCACAACTTCCTGCCCAGTCAGCCAGACCTGAACTTCCACAACCGCAAGGTGCAGGATGCACTGCTGGCCGACATGCGCTTCTGGCTGGAGCTGGGTGTGGACGGTTTCCGGCTGGATACCGTCAATTTCTACTTCCACAGTCAGACGCTGCACGACAACCCGCCCCAGTCCCGTCGAGGCAAGGCAATTCCGGAGGCGGATCGGGTCAACCCCTACACCTGGCAGCGCCACCTGTACGACAAGACCCAGCCCGAGAACCTGGCGTTCCTGAAGCGGCTGCGCGCGCTGCTGGACCAGTTCCCCGACACCACCACGGTGGGCGAAGTGGGGGCCGACAATGCGCTGGAGGTGATTGCCCAGTACACGGCCGATGGCGACAAGCTGCACATGGCCTACAGCTTCGATCTGCTGCACGAGCACCACTCGGCCGAGTACCTGCATCAGGTGTTCGGCAAGTTTGGCCGCATCGTGAAGGACGGCTGGCCGTCATGGGCCATTTCCAATCATGACTGCCCGCGCATCCGCACCCGCTGGGGTGGGCAGCAGGGAGGTGAGGCAGTCGCCCGGCTGGCGGCGGCCATGCAGATGACGCTGCGCGGCAGCCCCTGCATCTACCAGGGCGACGAGCTGGGCCTGCCTGAAGTCGAGCTGAGCTTCGAGCAATTGCAGGATCCCTACGGCATTCGCATGTGGCCCGAGTTCAAGGGACGCGACGGCTGCCGAACGCCCTTCCCGTGGAAGAAGCGTGGTACCAGCGCCGGGTTCTCGGGTGCACCGAAGACCTGGCTGCCCATTCCGCCCGAGCACCGCGAACTGGCCGTGGACCAGCAGACGCGCAATCCGGATTCGATGCTGAACTTCTACCGGAACCTGCTGGCCTGGCGCAAGACGCATCCGGCCCTGCTGAAGGGGCGGCTGAAGCTCCTGCCCGCCGATCCGCAGCTGCTCGGCTACGAGCGCCGGCTGGACGACGATGCACTGCTGTGCGTCTTCAACTTCAGTGGCAAGAAGGCACGACTGCCGCTGCCGCGTGGCTGGGCCGACGGCCTCATCGATGAGGGCAGCGGCCTGACCGGGGCCGAGATCCGGCGCGGTGCGCTGGTGCTGGGGCCGTGGTCGGGGGCAGTGTTGACCCGCCCCTGAACGGGTTCAGCGGCGCTCCTCGCCCTGCTCCTGCATCCAGGCCGCTTCGGCTTCGCGCAGCTTGGCATCGGCGATGGAACCGTTGTAGAAATCCAGGTCGCCGGCGTTGCGCGCCAGCCGGAGCTGCTCGATGGCCGGCTGGTTGTAGCCCAGCGCCAGGTAGCCTTCGGCCGCCGCCAGGTGCGACATGCCCTTCTCGCCCTTGGCCAGATAGGCCTCGCCCAGCATGCGCCACAGTTCGGCGTCGCTCTTGTACAGGCGCGTTTCATTGCGCAGCAGCGCAATGGACTCATCCCACTTCTTCGCGGCGTTGAGCACTTCGGCGCGCTGGCGCACCAGCGCCCGGGCGCCGGGGAAATCCTTGGCTGCCGCGGCCGAAGCCTGCTCGGCATCGGCCACCTTGCCGGCCGCCAGCAGATTGGCAATGCGCAGCCGCACGACGTATGGATGCGGCTTGTCGAGCAGCTTCTCGGTCTGCGTCAGGGCCTGTTCGGTGGCCAGGGCGTCGTGCCGCATGTAGGCCACATTGGCAAGGCCGAACCAGGCGGACGGATCCTTCTTGCCTTCCTCGGTCTTGAGCTGCGCCTCGAAATGGCGGCGCACCTCGGTCTGCTTGTCCACGCTGTCGGCACTGACGGCGCGTGCCCGTGCCCGCATCAGCTGGAAATCCACGGAATCGGCCGGCGGTCTGGCCGTAGCGGCCAGCTGCTGGATGCGCAGCTTCAGGTCGTTGATGCGCTCGGCCGTGACCGGGTGGGTGCGCAGGTAGGCCGTGGTGTCGCCGCCTTCGTTGAAACGGTTCTGCTGCTGCAGGCGGCCGAAGAAGACGGGCGCGCCGTTCACGTCGAAGCCGGCCTCGCGCATCACCTGCAGGCCGATGCGGTCGGCCTCGCGCTCAGCATCGCGCGAGAACGAGAGCAGGGAGCGCGTGGCCATGCTCTCGCCCAGCGTGATGGCCCCCATGCCGGCATCCGGATTGTTACGGATGGCCAGTGCCCCCAGCACCATGCCGGCCATGGCCAGCATGCTGGCCTGCTTCTGGTTCTTCAGCATGCGGGCAATGTGGTGCTGAGTGACGTGCCCCATCTCGTGCCCCAGCACGCTGGCCAGCTCGGATTCGCTGCCAGCCACGGCCAGCAGGCCCGTGTGCACACCGATAAACCCGCCCGGCAGGGCGAAGGCGTTGATGCTGTCGTCGCGCACGACAAAGAACAGGAACGGCTGGCCGCGCGCCGGTTCGGTGCCGGTGAGCCGGCTGCCGAAGCGGTTGATGAAGTCGTTCATCTCGGCATCGTCGTAGACAGTGCCGTCGGAACGCAGCTGACGCATCACCGATTCGCCCAGGCGGCGTTCGGCCGGGTTGGACAACTCGTCGCTGTCGGCCGAGCCCAGGTCGGGCAGGCGCTCGATCTGGGCATGAAGCGATGCCGGCATGGCGATGGTCAGCACCAGCCCCAGCAGCCCTGCCCGGCCCAGACGGCGGAATGCGCGTGCCACGGGCCCCGCAGGCCTGGCGGGCAGCGCTGCCCCGGCGGGCGGTGCCGCATGTGCCCGACCTTCTGCTGCGCCGTTGCCTGCCCCCAGGCGCCCGGTCTGTTCCGGCTCGTGATGCCTCATCGACAGATTCTCTCGTGTTCGGATTGCCCGGACGGAGCCCCAGAGGGCCCCACACCATGGCGTGCTACGGTCTTCCAACGTCCGGCCCCGCCCCTGCGACGACAGGGGGGATCCTTCCTCCTGCTATGATGGCACGATGAACGATCTGACGCATTTCGACGCCCAGGGGCAGGCCCACATGGTGGATGTGGGCGGCAAGGCCGAAACCCGCCGCACGGCCGTGGCCGAGGGCTGGATCCGCATGCAGCCGGCCACGCTGGCACGCATCCGCGAAGGGAGTGCCGCCAAGGGCGACGTGCTGGGCGTGGCCCGACTGGCGGCCATCATGGCGGCCAAGCGCACGTCCGACCTCATTCCGCTGTGCCATCCCATCGCACTGTCACGTGTGGCGGCCGAGTTCACCCTGGACGAGGCCGGCAGCCGCGTGCGCTGCGAGGTGACGGCCGAATGCACGGGCCGCACCGGGGTGGAGATGGAGGCGCTGACGGCGGTGCAGGTAGGGCTTCTGACCATCTACGACATGTGCAAGGCCGTGGACCGCGGCATGGTGATGGAAGGCGTCCGGCTGCTGGAAAAGCGCGGCGGGAAGTCGGACTGGCACAGCGATTGAGAGAACCATGATGAAGAAACACATCCTGCTGGCCACCACGCTGCTTGCCCTGACGGGCACGGCGTCGGCCGCCGGCTCCTTCACGCTGCAGGCCGATGACCTGCAGAACGGCAGCTTCACCCGCAAGCAGCTGCTGAGCGCCGAGTACGGCTTTGGCTGCACGGGAAACAACCAGTCACCGGCCCTGTCCTGGAAGAACGCCCCCGTGGGCACCCGGAGCTTCCTGCTCACCATGCATGATCCGGATGCCCCCACCGGCGGCATCGGCTGGACGCACTGGGTGGTGGCCAACATTCCGGCCAAGGTTGACCGACTGCCGGCCGGCATCAGCGTGGGCGACACGAAGCTGCCTGCGGGTGCCCTGCAGACGCGCACCGACGCGGGCAAGCCGGGCTACATGGGCGCCTGCCCGCCCACGGGCCGGGCGCATCGCTACGTGATCACGCTGACCGCCCTGAAGGCGGCCGAGCTGCCGGGCGTGACGGCCGATTCGACGCCGGCGCTGGTCGGCTTCGTGGCCCAGGCCCACGCCCTGGGCGCCTCCAGCATCACGGTGATGTACGGGCGCTGAGCCCGTCAGAACAGCATCGTCGCCAGTCCCAGGAAGATCAGGAAGCCCAGGCCATCGGTGGAGAAGGTCAGCAGCACCGACGAGCCCAGGGCGGGATCGCGGCCCAGCTTGTTCAGGGTAAAGGGCACCGCCACGCCCAGGGTGGCCCCAATGAGCAGGTTGAGAACGATGGCCACGCCCATGGCGATGCCCAGCAGGCGGGCAGCATCCGTGTCGTAGTAGAGCAGCCAGGTGGCCAGGCCCGCCACGCTGCCCCAGACCATGCCGTTGAGCAGTGCGACGGTCAGTTCCTTGCGCAGGATGCGGCCGAAGTTGCCGCCGTTGATCTGCCCCTGGGCCAGCGAGCGGATCATCAGCGCCATGGTCTGGTTGCCGGAGTTTCCGGCCAGACCGGCCACGATGGGCATCAGGGTGGCCAGGGCCACGATCCGTTCGATGGTTTCGTCGAACAGCCCGATGACGCGCGAGGCCAGGAAGGCGGTGACCAGGTTGACGGCCAGCCACAGCCAGCGGTTGCGGGCTGACTGCCAGACAGAGCCGAAAAGGTCTTCCTCTTCCTGCAGACCGGCCTGGTTCAGGGCATCGGTCTCGCTTTCTTCACGGATGACATCCACCACCTCGTCGATGGTGAGGCGACCGATGAGCTTGTGGTGGGTGTCGACAACCGGCGCGGAAATCAGGTCATAACGCTCGAAGGCCTGGGCGGCATCGCCCACGTCGTCGTCCACGTCCAGCGACAGGATGTCGCGGTGCATGACGGCCGAGACTTCGGTGTCCGGCTCGTTGAGCAGCACCTGCTCGATGGACAGGCTGCCCGTCAGCATGCCGTTGCGATCCACCACGAACACCTGGTCGGTGTGCTGGGGCAGCTCGTCGAAGCGGCGCAGATAGCGCAGCACCACCTCCAGCGTCACGTCCTCGCGCACGCGCACGAACTCGAAGTCCATGCGTCCGCCCACCGAATCCTCGGGGTAGGACATGGCGGCACGCAGCTGCTCGCGCTCCTCGGGCGTCAGCTCACGCTGGATCTTCTCCACCACCGCCGGCGGCAGGTACTCGACCAGGTCGGCCACGTCGTCGGCGTCCAGCTCCTTCACCGCCGAGACCAGCTCGTCCTCGGTCATCAGGTCGATCAGGTCTTCCAGAACCGGCTCGGAAACCTCCAGCAGCACGGCGCCATCGGCTTCGCGCTTGACCGAATCCCAGACCAGCTTCCGCTCTTCCGGCGGCAGCGCTTCCAGCACGTAGGCAATGTCGGCCGGGTGCAGCTTGGCCAGACGCTCGCGCAACTGGGCAAGGTAGGGAGACTCGTCCGGACGCGCCTCGACCTTCGATGCCGTCTCCGATGTCGATCCGGACTCGGGCGTCGGGACGTCATCGCCCTCCGCGGCAGCGTCCCCTTTCCGCTCGGCCTCCGGCCGGGTCCCACTGTCGGCCTTCGTGACCACGTCTCCCATCAGCCCGGCGGCGGCCTTCACCCGGACGTCGGCAGACTTCAGCACCCCCGTGGACGGCCCCATGCCGACGGCCGCCAGGGCGCTGTGCTGCCCCGAATGGACGTGATGGCGAATCGGTTGATGGTGGGCATCCCGCTGCCCGGTATCCGAGTTCCGCCCCGGGTCTGCAGGATGCCCGGCAGCGTGCTCTTCCCGCGACGCCGACTCGGACGCCCCGGTATCGGTACTGGACTCGTGCCCTGCCTCGACAGACGCGTCATGCGCTGCCTCGCCGTGGGCATGTGTCCTGTCGTGGGACGCGGCATCCTCCTCGTCGTCGTCGGGCTCCTGCGCCGCCTGGCGCACGGTTTCGGCGTAGTGGCGGGCCGTTTCCTGCGCAAATGCGTGGCGCTCCAGCAGCAGCTGCACTTCGGCCAGCGCATGCTGCGCGTCTTCGGCGTCGCGCGGGAGAACACTGGTCTGGACGGCAGTGGTGGCTTCTTCCGATGCTTCCGGTGCTTCAGCTGCCTCCGAGGCCGACAGGACGGATTCCGCCAGGTCAGGATGAGAGGACAGGCTCGTGTCGGCTGCGGTCTCTTCGGGCACGGACGATGCGGCCGAACGGGGATCGACAGGGGAGGTATTCATGGCACGGGCTCAGGCGAGCAGCCGCCGTCGTCGGGGGAGGAGGCCGGTAGGTCCGGACGGTGGCAGGCAGGGAAAGGCCACAGGCATGGGGTGGCCAGGCTTGAAGCGTGCGTGGGCTGGCAGACAGCCCGCAACCTTGGACGGCAGGGTCAGGGAATGCAGAAACCGGGCCGAAGCGCGCGGCCCGAACGACGGCGCAGTCCATGGTCCCGGCTGGCAGCCTGCAGGCGTTGCGCCACCCAAGCTTTCAGCACGCAATCTGCGATGTTAGCGCAATCAGCGTGCCGTGCGCAGTGCTTCCAGCACGGGGGCGACATCGGGCCGGACGCCCCGCCACAGGCGGAAGCTCTCGGCGGCCTGGCCGACCAGCATGCCCAGGCCGTCGCTGACCCGTGACACCCCGGCCGCCATGGCCTGCTGCATGAAGGGCGTGGGTCGGTCGGCATAGATGCAGTCGTAGGCCAGCTGGCAGCCCTCGAACAGCCGGGCCGGCAGCGTGGGGCCGTCGCCGTGCAGGCCGGCGGACGTGGCGTTGATGAGCACGTCAGCCGCCGGTGCATCGGCCAGCGCCACGGCCTCCACGCGCACTGGCAGCGCCTGCGCCTCAAGATGGGGATCGATGTCGGCGGCCAGCGCCTGGGCGCGGGGCTGCGTGCGGTTGGCCACCACCAGCCGGGCCACGCCGGCCTGGGCCAGCGGCAGCATCAGCCCCCGGGCTGCGCCGCCGGCGCCCAGCACCGTCACTCGCAGGCCCTGCAGCGACGCGCCCAGCCGCTGCTGGATGTCGTCGACCAGACCGGCGCCATCGGTGTTGTCGGCGATGATCCGGCCCTCGACGAAGCAGAGCGTGTTCGCGGCACCCGCGGCCTCGGCACGCGGGCTGCGCTCGTCGGCAAGGCGGAAGGCCGCTTCCTTGAAGGGCAGCGTGACGTTGGCGCCCCGCCCTCCTTCTTCCTGGAAGAAATGCCGCATGGCAGCGGCAAAGGCCTCAGGGGGATCGGTCTCGATCAGGCGCCGTTCGTAAAGGATATGCTGGCCCGTCTGGGCTGCGAAGGCGGCGTGGATCTCGGGCGAGCGGCTGTGGGCAATGGGGTTGCCCACCACCAGGTAGCGGTCAGGTCCGGAAGCCATCGGCATCACCGCTTGGCCGACTTCGTCTGCAGGCTGCCGTTGGTGAAGGTCCAGGTACGAACGATCTGCAGGATGTCGCCGTCCTTGCGCATCTCGGGCGTGAACTTGTCGTAGGGCGCACCGGCCAGCACGATTTCCTTCACCTTGCGGTTGAGCACGTCGTAGCGGGACTTCTTGTTGATCAGCACGTCAACGACGTTGCCGTACTTGTCCACCTCGACGGTGACGGTGAGCGAGTCGTACATCTTGCCCCGGGCTTCCTCGGGGAAGCGCTCGGTACCGATCTTCTCGATGCGGTCAGCCCAGGCGCTGACATAACGGGCATAGTTGACGCCGGTGGCGTTGACGCCATAGGTGAGGCGCTTGGGCCGGCGGGCGTAGTCTTCCAGCTGGCGGTCGATCTGCGCCTGCATGCGGGCGATCTGCCGCTGCAGCTCCTGCTGCTCTCCACCGTTGGCGTCCTGCGACTGCTGCGGCTCGGCCTGCGGGGTGGGCTCGTTCTGGTTGTTCAGGGCCAGCAGGCGCTGCTGCTCGGCCTCCAGCTGGCGAATGCGGGCCTGCTGCTGCTCCATGGTCTCGCCGTCACGGGCCTGTTCCGAGGCAGGCAGCGGGGAACGCGCCCTGCCCTTGTCACGGTCACCACCGGCCTCCATGTTCACCTGCGCCAGCACCTCGGCGTTGACGGGCTTGGCACGGGTGGAGGCGTTGAGCAGCACCACTTCCAGCTGCGACTCGGCTGGCAGGAAGCGATTGGGATCAGCCGCCGAGAAGCGGATGGCCAGCATGACGGCGTGCGCTACCAGCGACACGACAATGCCGACAGTGAGCGGGTCCATCCGGTTGAAGGCACGGGCCCATGGCGTAGCAGCGGCCATTTGCAGAAATCACTCCGTATCGATCGAATCCGAGGGTGCCAGCCCGGGGTCTTCAGTCCCGGGCGCCGGCGTTGCCTCCGCCCCCACGGGGTCGGAGTCATGGGGATCGGCAACCAGCCGCACGGCACGGGCCTGGACGGTCAGGTCCAGCTCGTCCCAGTCCAGCAGGTCCACCAGCAGGGGCTGACCCGCGCTCATGGGCGGCAGGCCAGTCACCTGGAAGTACAGGGGTGCAGCGGCCAGGCGCACGGTCTCGTCGCGGATGGCCACGGCCGGGAAGCGCTGCTCGGACTGCTGCGCCACCCAGCGCAGGCACCAGTAGCGCTCCATTGTCTGCTGATATTCGCCCACCGTGCCATAGCGCGCCTCAAAAGCAGACACAATTGCATACAGCGATGTGTCATTCATGGTGAAGGGCGGGACTTCCGCCTCCAGCACGGCCACCAGCTGCATCTGGTTGATGAGGTCGACGTAGCGGCGCAGCGGCGAGGTGCTCCATGCGTACTGGGGCACACCCAGCCCCTGGTGGATGGCCGGGTGGGTGGACATCTTCACGCGGCCGAAGCTCTGCGAACGGTACAGGCCCGAGACGGCGTGATCGGCCAGCAGGCGGCCCCAGCGCGAGTTGGCCAGAATGGCCATCTCGGCCACGATGCGGTCAAAGGGTGCGTCGCGGCGGCGGGGAATGATGTCGACGTGCTCGCCGTCGATGCGGAAGGAGAAGTCGACGCGCGAGCGGACTTCAGGGCGGCCACGCACCTTGTCACGCTCGGCCGACAGCACCTGCGTGAAGCGCCACAGCAGCCGGAAGGCGTCGGCATAGGGCAGCCCGGCCAGCGGATCTTCCTCGCCGGGTACAGGCTGCCAGTCCAGCTGCGCCTCGGTGTCGAAGGGCTCCAGTTCATCGTGGCGGATGTTGCGCGCCACGCGGATGCGGTCCACCTGGCTGAATTCGTTGGCGACCTGAAGGGTCTCGATGTTGATGTCCAGGTACAGCGACAACGCCGGACGCACGTGCCCCTCATCCAGCGAGAAGCTGCGCACCACGGCATCGGGCAGCATGGTGATCTTTTCACCGGGGCTGTAGACGGTGGTCATGCGCTCACGCGCCACCTGGTCCACCTCATCCCCAGGGCGGATGCCCAGCGCCGGGGCGGCAATGTGCACGCCGATGCGCGCCATGCCGTCGTCCAGCCACTGCACCGACAGGCAGTCGTCGATCTCGGTGGTGCTGGAATCGTCGATGGAAAAGGCTTCGACCGGGCTTTCGGGCAGATGGTCGAGCACCGGCGGCTGATACTGCGACAGCGCAGCCGGGAAATCGGTCCCCTTCGGGAAATGCGAACGCAGGAAGCGCTGTTCATGGACGGCGCGCGCACTGGGCAGCGCCCCCACCTTCAGCAGCAGCCGCTCGGGCGACAGGCCGGTCTGCTGGCAGGCCAGATCCAGCGCACGCCAGCCCACCGACTGACGGTCGGCGGCCACCAGCAGGTCGGGCACCTGGCCGGCGATGAGCGCCGGCAGCTGACCGGCTTCCAGCTCGGCTGCCAGCCGCTGGATTTCCTCTTCCTGCAGGCGCTTGCGCTCGATGGCGGCCAGCGCGGCCTTGAGGGTGTCGGGCTGGGCCGGGCGATAGCGGCCACGCCCCTTGCGGTAGAAGTACACCGGCATGCCGTGCAGGCGCATCAGCATGGCGGTCTGCTGCACGACGCTGGGATTTTCACCGTAGTACTCGGCCACCAGCAGCTGGTAGTCGAACTCTTCCTGCGGGGCCACTTCCCACAGGAAATCGATGTCGATGTTCTCGGCCTCCTGCAGGGCCTCGGCCAGCATCTCGGCGGGGCCGGGCGATGCAAAGCGCAGCATGACGTTGGCCTGCTTGACCTTGACGCGCTTGCCGGTGGTGAGTTCCACCTGCAGGCTGGTACCGGTGTCCTGCAGGATGGTGCCCGTCTTGAACTGACCGGCCTCCTCGAATAACAGGTAGTTTTGGCTCATTGACGGGATAATCTGGGGGGCGGTCCGCCGTTTGGGAAGATGCAGGGAAAAATGACCGGTGCGGTGGCAGCAGGGAAATGCCCGGCCGCCACAGACCAGGGCCCTGACGGGGCCTTGTCCCGGTGCCTGCACAGTGTTGCATGGTGAAGACAACCGGCCATTATACGGGCGTGCCCCCCGGCCCTTTCAGGAAAGGGCCAGGCAGGGAAAGGTCAGGCTGCCCCCCGGAACCGGCGCAACGATCGGCGCTGTACCTCCGGGGATCCGTCCGGGCCCTTCCCGGGTCCGACGAAACATGATCGCCGCCCTGACGGCCCTCCGTGCAGACGGACCGACGGACGGCGCCGGAAGGCGGATGGAGCCGCGCCTCTTCGTTGCGCCTGTTACTTCCCGTTGCCTTCCCGCGAGCCCAGTCCGCTCAGCAGGCGACCGTGAATGCCGCCAAACCCGCCGTTGCTCATCACCAGCACCTGGTCGCCCGGACGGGCGGCCGCCAGGATGGCGGCCTCCAGGGCCGGCATGTCGCGGAAGACGGCCACACGCTCGCCCAGCGGAGCCAGGGCGGCCTGGGCGTCCCAGTCGATGCCGCCGGCATAGCAGAACACCAGGTCGGCGTCTTGGAGGCTGCCGGGCAGCTGGGCTTTCAGCGTGCCGGTACGCATGGTGTTGGAACGCGGCTCCAGCACGGCCAGCAGGCGCCCGCCAGGATGGCCGCCCGCCTGCATGCGGGCCCGCAGCCCGGCGATGGTGGTGGCAATGGCTGTGGGATGGTGCGCGAAGTCGTCGATGACGGTGACGCCACCGATGGTGCCACGCACTTCCAGCCGCCGCCGCACCCCCTGGAAGGCCGCCAGCGCCTCGATGGACTCGGCCGGCGTGATGCCGATGTGCTCGGCCGCCACGATGGCGGCAATGGCATTGGCCCGGTTGTGCTCGCCAGCCAGCGGCAGGCGCACGCGCCCCTGCGCGACATCGCCGCGCCAGAGCGTGAACACGGTGGCATCGGCCTCCTCGGTCACGTCGCTCGCGTGCCAGCCTTCAGCGCCCAGGGCCTCGGTCTGGCTCCAGCAGCCACGGGCCAGCACCCGCTGCAGCGCCTCGGAGTCCGACGGCCAGATGATCCGCCCCTGCCCGGGCACGGTACGCACCAGGTGATGGAACTGGGTCTCGATGGCCCCCAGATCCGGGAAGATGTCGGCGTGGTCGTACTCCAGGTTGTTGAGCACGGCGGTACGCGGCCGGTAGTGCACGAACTTGGAACGCTTGTCGAAGAAGGCCGTGTCGTATTCGTCGGCCTCGATGACGAAATAGGGCTTGCGCCCCAGACGCGCCGAGACCGGGAAGTTGCCCGGCACCCCACCGATCAGGAAGCCCGGCTCGCGCCCAGCAGCCTGAAGGATCCAGGCCAGCAGCGAAGCCGTGGTGGTCTTGCCGTGCGTGCCGGCCACGCCCATCACCCAGCGCCCGACCAGCACCTGCTCGGCCAGCCACTGCGGCCCCGAGACGTAGGGCAGCCCGGCATCCAGAATGGCTTCCATCAGCGGATTGCCCCGCCGCACCACGTTGCCCACCACCCAGACATCGGGCTTGAGCGACAGCTGGGACGGATCCCAACCCTCGATCAGGTCGATGCCCAGCGCGCGCAGCTGATCGCTCATCGGCGGGTAGACGTTGGCGTCGCAGCCGGTGACCTTGAAGCCCGCCTCGCGGGCAATGGCGGCCACCCCACCCATGAAGGTGCCGCAAATACCAAGAATATGTATGTGCATCCGACGATTCTAGCGGCAGCCACCTCCCCGATGACACGACGACCGGTCTGGCGGTCGCTGCTGTGCCGTTGCGGCGACATGGGCCGGATCCGTGCCACCCGGAGCACCGTGACGCCGCCCGGAAGGGCAAGCCGGCTGACCGGTCGCCATCCCGGTAAACTTGTTGCAGCCCGCGCACGTTGTGTGCAGCAGGAGCCCGGGCAACAACCACACAGCAACGGACTGCACGCCGTGCCCTGAAGGCATCCCGAGCTTCAGACCTGCCCGCGGCAGCATGCCCTGCCCTTTTTCATGCCTATGACCGATCCATCCACTGCACCGCTGCCCAGCGACGCCCACTCCGACCTGCGCGCCGAGGTCGCCGACCAGGCGGCCCGACTGATTGCCGACGGCGGTCTGGACTATCAGAGCGCCAAGCAGAAGGCGTTGCGCCGTGCCTTTTCCGGCACCACGCCACCGGCCGGCCTGGTCCCCACCAACGAGGAGATCGACCGGGCGCTGCGCGAACATCTGGACCTGTTTGATCCGCAGCACGCGGCCCGGGTGCAGGAATATCGCCAGGCAGCCGCGGTGTGGCTGGAGCGCCTGGCCGACCACCATCCTTATATAGTGGGTGCTGCCTGGAAGGGCGTAGTCACCACCCACGCCGTGCTGCACATCCAGTGCTTCACCGACGAGGCCAAGGAACTGGAATTCCTGCTGCTGGATGCCGGCGTCGCTTACGACGTGGCGGAGGTCGCCCATTTCTCGGGCCGGGGCGAGGACGTCCCCGCCCTGGTCTTTCATGACGGCCACGGCCTGCCGGTGATGATCTCGGTCTACCGGCATGACGACCTGCGCGGCGCCCTCAAGCGCGCCCAGGGCGCCGAACGAGGCGATCTGGCCGCCCTGCGCCGGCTGATGGACGAGCCCGCGCCCGAACCCCTTCTTCCCACTTCTTCTGTGACGAGTCCTCTGCCATGATCCTGCATCGCTTCACCCGCCCCTCGGTGCGCCCCCTGCTGCCCGCCCTGCTGCTGGGCCTTTCCCTGCCCCTGACGAGCCCGGCCATGGCCAGCACCCCGGGCGGCGACCAGCCGGCCCAGGCCGCCACCACGGGTGCCACGCCCCTGGACCAGCTGGCTCAGAAGAAGTTCCCGGCCCCCGACGGCTCGGCGCTGGACGTGGCTGCACTGAAGGGCAAGCCCGTGGTGATCAACTTCTGGGCCACCTGGTGCCCGCCCTGCATCCGCGAGATGCCCGATCTGGCAGCACTGGCCCGCGAAATGGGTGATCAGGCCGCCTTCATCGGCATTGCCGCCGACACCGACGGAAACGTCAAGAAGTTCACCGCGAAGAACCCCGGCATCGATTTCCCGCTGGTGCTGGCCGGCTACAACGCCCTGAATCTGTCGCGCCAGTGGGGCAACGAGCGCGGCGGCCTGCCATTTACCGTGGTACTGGACGCAAAAGGCCAGATCCAGTGGCGCCACAGCGGCACGGTGGATGTCGACGCGCTGCGTTCAATGCTAAAATCCGGCGAACTGCGTTGAGCGTCCACGATCTTGAACGTATCTGGCAACAAAAATGGCCTCCTGATCATTCACGGCCCCAACCTTAACCTGCTGGGCACTCGTGAACCCGAGGTCTACGGCCACACCACGCTGGCCGACATCAATGCCCGGCTGGCCCACCTGGCCCGCCGGCATGGGGCTGCCTTCGACCATTTCCAGAGCAACCACGAAGGCGCACTGGTCGACCGCATCCAGGCCGCCCGTGCCGACGGAACCGCGTTCATCATCATCAACCCCGCTGCCTACACGCATACCAGCGTCGCCATGCGCGACGCCCTGGCTGCGGTGGCCATCCCCTTCGTCGAGGTGCACCTGTCCAACGTCCACCGACGCGAGAGCTTCCGCCACCATTCCTATTTTTCCGACCTGGCCGAGGCCACCGTGGTGGGCATGGGCGCCCATGGCTACGAGGCCGCCCTGCGCTTCGCGCTGCACCGGCTGGGTCTGCTGACCGAACCCCCACCGGGAGACTTAGCTGCTCCCGGGGCCTCTGCCTGAAGGGGAGCCGTCATCCTGATATCTTCCCGCTGGGCGAGACGCGGTTGCCCTGCAACCCGCAGCTTCCTCCAGCCAGGCGCCTTGCCAGGCGCCCGATTTCCCGATCCGCCGGTCCGAGTGCCCCTGGCATCCGGACCGGATTCCTTCACAGCCAACCGGCCCGAGTGGGCCAACTCCATCATTCATCAGGGACAAGCAGCATGGATTTGCGCAAACTGAAAACCTTGATCGATCTCGTTGCCGAGTCCAGCATTTCCGAACTGGAAATCACCGAAGCCGAGGGTCGGGTCCGCATCGTCAAGGCACCGCCGCCGTCGGCCCAGCCGGCCCCCGTCGCCCAGGTCGTACAGATTCCGGCCGGCCAGCCGGCGGCCGCCGCACAGGCCCCGGCTGCAGCCGCTCCGGCCCAGCAGGCCGCCGCTCCGGCTCCGTCGCGCGGCAAGACGGTCAAGTCGCCGATGGTGGGCACGCTGTACCGCGCCCCCAACCCCGAAGCCGATCCGTTCGTCACCGTGGGCAGCACCGTCAAGGTGGGCGACACGCTCTGCATCATCGAAGCCATGAAGCTGATGAACGAGATCGAGTCGGAATTCGCCGGCACGGTGGTCGAGATCCTGGTCGAGAACGGTCAGCCCATCGAGTACGGCCAGCCGCTCTTCGTCATCGAGTAATCCGCCGCGGGTGCCCAGCATGTTCGAGAAGATCCTCATCGCCAACCGGGGCGAAATCGCCCTGCGCATCCAGCGTGCCTGCCGCGAAATGGGCATCCGCACGGTGGTCGTCCACTCCGAGGCCGACACCGAGGCCAAGTACGTCCGACTGGCTGACGAGTCGGTCTGCATCGGACCGCCGCCTTCGCGCAACAGCTACCTGCACATTCCGGCCATCATCAGCGCCGCCGAACTGACCGACGCCGGCGCCATCCACCCCGGCTACGGCTTCCTGTCGGAAAACGCCGACTTTGCCGAGCAGGTCGAGCGCAGCGGCTTCGTCTTCATCGGCCCCCGCCCCGCGTCCATCCGCCTGATGGGCGACAAGGTCTCGGCCAAGGACGCCATGAAGCAGGCCGGCGTGCCGGTGGTGCCCGGCTCGGACGGCGCCCTGCCCGATGACCCGAAAGAGATCGTCGAGACTGCCCGCAAGGTGGGCTACCCGGTCATCATCAAGGCAGCCGGCGGCGGCGGCGGACGCGGCATGCGCGTCGTGCGCGACGAAGCCTCGCTGCTGGGCTCGGTGGCCACCACGCGCAGCGAAGCACAGGCCGCCTTCAACAACGGCTCCGTCTACATGGAGCGCTACCTCGAGAACCCGCGCCACATCGAGATCCAGGTGCTGGCCGACGAGCATGGCAATGCCATCTACCTGGGCGAGCGCGACTGCTCCATGCAGCGCCGTCACCAGAAGGTCATCGAGGAAGCACCGGCACCGGGCGTCTCGCGCGAACTCATCCACAAGATCGGCATGCGCTGCGTCGAAGCCTGCAAGGCCATCGGCTATCGTGGCGCCGGCACCTTCGAGTTCCTCTACGAGAACGGCGAGTTCTTCTTCATCGAGATGAACACCCGCCTGCAGGTCGAACACCCCGTCACCGAGTGGATCACGGGCGTGGACCTGGTGCAGGAGCAGATCCGTATCGCCGCTGGCGAGAAGCTGCGCCTCACCCAGGACGACGTGACCATCAAGGGGCATGCCATCGAGTGCCGGATCAACGCCGAGGATCCGTACAAGTTCACCCCCTCGGCCGGCCGCATCACCAACTGGCACACGCCAGGCGGCCCGGGCGTGCGCGTCGACTCCCACGTCTACAACAACTACTTCGTGCCGCCGTTCTACGACTCGATGATCGGCAAGGTGATCTGCTATGGCGAAACCCGCCATCAGGCCATCCAGCGCATGAAGATCGCACTCTCCGAGATGGTGGTCGAGGGCATCAGCACCAACATTCCCCTGCACCGCGACCTGATGGAAGACAAGCGCTTCAACGAAGGCGGCACCTCCATCCACTATCTGGAAAAGCTGCTGGCCGAAACCAAGCGGTCATCCTGAACGCCCCGACGCGCTGACCATCCCATGAGCCAGTCCTGGATCGAAATCACCCTCGAAGTCGACAAGGCCGAGGCCGAAGACTGGGCCGACGCCCTGCTGGAAGCCGGGGCCCTGTCGGTCCAGGCCGAAGACGCCGACGCCGACTCGCCCGACGAGCAGCCCCTGTTTGGCGAGCCCGTTCCCCCGGGCCTGCCTGGCACCGGTGCGGGCTACCTGCCCCAGACCTTCGGCTGGAAGCGGACCCGGCTGGCCGTGCTGCTGGGCGCCACGGACGAAGACGCCGGCACGGGTCACACCCCCGCTCCGGCGAATCTGGCCGTGCTGCAGGAAGCCGCCGACAGCCTGGAAAAGCCCCTGCCCGCCATTGTGGGCACCCGCCGCGTGGACGACCAGGACTGGGTGCGCCTCACCCAGGCCCAGTTCGACCCGATCCCGGTAGGTCAGCGCCTGCTGATCCTGCCCAGCTGGCACGCTGCCGAAACCCAGGCCGGCGACCGCGAGGCACTCATCATCGATCCGGGCCTGGCCTTCGGTACCGGCAGCCACCCCACCACGCGCCTGTGCCTGGAATGGCTGGACGAGCATGACCTGAGCGGCCTGCGCGTCATTGACTACGGCTGCGGCTCGGGCATCCTGGCCATTGCCGCTGCCCGACTGGGCGCGGCCGAAGTCATCGGCATCGACATCGACCCCCAGGCCGTGCTCAGCACGGCCGAGAACGCCCGCATCAACCGCGTGGAAGTCACCGCCCTGGGCGGCGACGCCCCGCTGCCGCCCCCTGCCGATCTCGTCATCGCCAACATCCTGTCCACCCCGCTCAAGCTGCTGGCCCCTATCCTGTCCAGCCTGGTGGCCCCGGGGGGGCGGCTGGTGCTGTCCGGCGTGCTGGAGCGGCAGATCGACGAAGTGGCCTCGTGCTACGACCCGGCCCTGAACGTGCAGGCCTGGCGCACCCGCGACGGCTGGGCCTGCCTGAGCGGACGGCGCTGATCCCGTGCGACGGAAAACCAGACACCCCGTCGCCCTGACACCGCGTCCATTTGCGCCGGCCCGCACAATGTGCGATCTTCGCGCCCGGCAGGCAGCACATCCCGCCGGAGCGCCCCTATCTTCAGACCCGTTCCGCCCCACCGTGGCCGCCCTGCTGCCCCAGGTTGCCGGCATGCCCTTCCTGCGCCGGCGTCACCCTGCTTTTTCCTCACCATCTTCCAGACGGTAAGATAGCGACATGGCGCTCGCAACCACTTGTCCGCAATGCAAGACCAGCTTCAAGGTCGTCCCTGATCAGCTCAAGCTGCGGCGCGGCCTGGTCCGCTGCGGAGTCTGCCAGCACGTCTTCTCGGGCGTCGAGCACCTGCGCTATGTCGATCGGGACGAGGACACCAGCCAGCCCGACGCGCTGGCCGCGCCCACCATCACCGCGCAGCCGTCCGCGCCTGCGGTTACGGCCCCGACCAGCAGCGCCCCGCGCCCAAGCGCCGACGCATCGCCTGCGCACACCGCCCCCGCGGCTGACGACGATCCGGACACGGACACGCTCACGTCCATCGATACCGGGACAGACACCGGCGCAGCCGACAGCCCGTCTGCCGAAGCCCCTGCGGCCGACGACCAGGACACCCCGGACGACACCAGCACCCGGCGCCCCTCCAACGACAGGGGCCGGCGTCGGGGCCGTAATCGCAACCGTGACAATCGCGCGGGACGAAATGGCAGCGAAGCCCCGCGTGCCGCGCCGGCGCCGCGCCCCGCCGTCACCCAGGAAGAAGACGACCTGAAGACGGTCTTCTTCCTCTCCGACAGCGAAGAGCCGCTGCCCGGCCAGTCTGCCGACGACAACATCCAGCTGCCCGCCTCGCTGCGTTCCGGCAACACGGCGCCCCAGCCAAACGCCATCGACCCCGATACCCAGGCGGCCGGTGCCCTCATCGACGAAGCCAACCGCATCTGGCGACAGCACAAGCCCCGGCACGCCGATGGCGATGACGACAAGGGAAGCAGCCGCCACGGCGCCGACTACAGCGGTGCATCCGACAGCAGCCGCACCGGCAGCCGTACCGGCCACAGTCGTCGCAGCCGCCGCCATGGTGCGGACAGCAGTGCCCACAGCGGCCAACGCACCCTCGTCGGCTGGCTCACGCCTGCCCGGCGGCGGTACCTGGCCATTGGCCTCTCGGTCCTGGCTGCCGTGCAGCTGGTGTCCGTCTATCGCACCGAGATCGCCTACCACCTGCCCTTCCTGCGGCCCGTGGCCAGTACGGCCAGCCTGCTCACCGGGCAGGACATCAAGCCCCCCATGAGCCTGGGCGCCCTGTCCATCGAGTCCTTCGAGCTGCGCAACACCCGCCAGCCCGGCAAGACCCGCATGACGGCCATCCTGCGCAACCGCAGCAAGCTGCCCACCCGCTGGCCGGCCATGGAACTCACCCTCACCGGCCCCTCCAACGCCGTGGTGGTGCGCAAGGTGCTGCTGCCCAGCCAATACCTGGAAAACCCCCGGGCCCAGGCCGCCGGCATGCCGCCCAACAGCGAACAGCCCATCGACCTGCTGCTGGAAACCTCCGACCTGAACCTGGCCGGCTATTCCGTGGCGCTCTTCTATCCCTGATCCCTCGCACCCTGCCGGCCACGCCTTTGCTTTCCGCGGGCCTGGCCGGCTCGGGTCTCCTCCTGATTTCCTGCCGGCACGCCGGCCCATTCCCACAGGCACACCATGTCCCGATACGTTCTGATCAGCGGCTCCGTCGCCTTCGACACCATCATGGTCTTTGACGGCTATTTCAAGGACCACATCCTGCCCGAGCGCGTCCACCAGATCAACGTCTCGATGCTGACCCCCCAGCTCAAGCGTGAATCGGGCGGCTGCGCAGCCAACATCGCCTACAACCTGACCCTGCTGGGCGGCCATCCGGCCATCGTGGCTGCCGTGGGTGCCGACGGCGCCGGATACGTCGAGCAGCTGAAGAAGCGCGGCATCGACACCCGCCAGCTGCTGGTGCTGCCCGAGTACTTCACGCCGCAGGCCTTCATCACCACCGACATGGCGGCCAACCAGATTGCCGCCTTCCACCCGGGTGCCATGAACGAGGCCCATCGCGCCCGCATCGATGCCTTCCCGGCATCCGAAGTCAGCTGGGGCATCGTTTCGCCAGATGGCAAGCAGGCCATGGTCGAACACGCCCAGCAATTTGCTGATGCGAAGATCCCCTTCATCTTCGACCCGGGCCAGGGCATGCCCCTGTTCAACGGCGACGAGCTGAAAGCCATCGTGAAACAGGCCACTGCGCTCACGCTGAACGACTACGAGTTCGGCATGCTGTGCAACAAGACCGGCTGGACTGAAGCAGAAGCCGCCGAGGCCGCCGGCACGATGATCGTCACCCTGGGCGGCGACGGCTCGCGCCTCTATCAGGCGGGCCAGATCGAGACCATCAAGCCCACTCCCATCAGCCAGGCTGTGGACCCCACCGGCTGCGGCGACGCCTATCGTGCAGGACTGCTGTATGGCCTTTCGCAGGGCTGGGACTGGGGCAAGTCCGCACGCATGGGCAGCATCATGGGCGCCATCAAGATTGAGGCAGCCGGCCCGCAGAACCACCGCCCCTCGCGCGACGACATCGCCGATCGCTTTGCCGCCGCCTACGGCAGCCGGCCCTGGTAATCAGAAACGAAACGGGCCGGCAACCTTCGCCGGCCCCGTGACAACCTCGTGGTGACTCAGTGCCCCCCCAGAAGCGCCAGCACCACGGTGGGGTCAACCAGCACCAACACCACCTGGATCACCAGGAGTGCCACCAGCGGCGTCAGATCGAACTGCCCCACCATCGGCAGCACCCGCCGGAAGGGTTTCAGCAGCGGCGCAGTGAGTGCTGCCAGCGGCCATGCCAACGGTGCCTGCGGATTGATCAGCGACAGCACTGCCGAGGCAATGATCAGCAGCATGGCCAGGTACAGCGCCCAGCGGACCGCCCACAGCACGCCCAGCAGCACCACATAAACCGGGTTTGCCATGCCGGGCACGCCCAACAGCACGGCAAACGCCAGCGACGTGACCAGCCCCAGCACCAGGGCCGCCACGATGCTGGGCCAGTCCAGCCGCCCGGAAGGCTTCAGCACCATGCCCAGCGGGCGCACCAGCCACTGCGTGAGCGCATGGGCAAAGCCCACCAGCGGATTGCCAAACGGCGACACCCCCTGCCAGCGCGCATAGGCCCGCAACAGACAGGCACTGGCCAGCAGCGAGGCCAGCGTCTGTATCAGCATCCAGAGAATCGACTGCATTCCGGTCCTCCAAGCACAATCGAAAAATGATCTGCCGCTCTGGTGCTGCGCAGGAAAGCGCCGCATGCGGCCAACATGAAACATGCCGGGCTGCACGTGCAAGGCAGCAGCCACGGGGCAAGCCCCTTCACCGCAACACATGCGGAAAGATCAACGCCCGACAGAATACCATCCCCCAAAACGCCGACAGCCGCCCGGGTGACCCGGAGCGGCTGCCGCAACGCTTTCAAGCGTCCTGGATCAGAAAGCGCCTGTCATCAAGGGCGACGACCCACCGGGAACGGCCAAGCAGCCTGGGCTGCCGGCGCATCGGCCTTCGGCTTACGACCGCGACGAGCAGGCGCTGCAACCACCGGTGCAGCGGCTTCCGCCTTCGCCTTGCGACCACGACGGGCGGGCGCGGCTACCACCGGCGCGGCTTCTTCCGCCTTCGCCTTGCGACCGCGACGGGCAGGCGCTGCCGCCACCGGTGCAGCAGCTTCCGCCTTCGCCTTGCGACCGCGACGAGCAGGCGCTGCTGCCACCGGCGCGGCTTCTTCCACCTTCGCCTTGCGACCGCGACGGGCAGGCGCTGCTGCCACCGGTGCAGCAGCTTCCGCCTTCGCCTTGCGACCACGACGGGCCGGCGCTGCTGCCACCGGCGCGGCTTCTTCCGCCTTCGCCTTGCGACCGCGACGGGCGGGCGCGGCAACCACGGCTGCAACCTCTTCAACCTTTGCCTTGCGGCCTCGACGTGCAGGCATTGCCACCACCGGTGCAGCAGCTTCCGCCTTCGCCTTGCGACCACGACGGGCGGGCGCGGCGACCACGGCTGCAACCTCTTCAACCTTTGCCTTGCGGCCTCGACGTGCAGGCGTTGCCACCACCGGTGCCACCTCTTCCGCTTTCACCTTGCGGCCACGACGGGTGGGAGCAGCAACCGCAGCCTCTTCCACCTTCGGCTTGCGACCGCGACGGGCCGGTGCAGCAACCACGGCTGCGACTTCTTCGGTCTTTGCCTTGCGACCGCGACGTACGGGCGTTGTCGTCAGCACGGCTGCTTCAGCTTCCACCTTGGACTTGCGACCACGACGGACCGGCGCAGCAACGACCGCTTCCACCTCGGCCTTTGGCTTGCGGCCACGACGTGCGGGCGTGGTCGTCAGTACCGCAGCTTCCACTTCTGCCTTCGTCTTGCGACCACGACGAACCACGGGTTCCGCCACCGTCTCAGCAGCCTTGCGACGTCCGCGAGTTGCCGTCGTTGTTGCCGCAACAGCCGCAGGTGCCGATGCACGCGTCGCGGTGGCACGACGGGTTGTGGTTGCAGCAGCAGCCTTCGTGCTGCGCGTGGCCGTTGCGACACGGCCGACGGTCTTCTTGGCTACCGCCGTCTTCTTGGTGGTTGTTGCCATCAGTCACTCCTAAGCAGGGAAATTCGATTGGCGATCAATGTCTGCACCGACTGCACGCCATGCACCACCAACCGAGGGCAATTTCTGACGGCCCGATCATAACGTGAGCAATATGCGTGTTGCAATCGCGCCAAGAAGAATACCGAAGGTTTTTTCGCGTTTTTCAGGGGGCAGCAGATAAACGGTTTCTGCGCACCCCCTGTATTGCAGCAGCACTGCACAGTGACAATCGATATCCGCTCAACAGACACCGGACTTCTGCCCCCTGGGGGGCGTCACGCAAACTGGAAGCACCCAGGACTGGAACGCTGGAAAACAGGGCGCAAAGGACATCGTGCAAATGGCAGTGACGGCGCGTCATGAGCATTTCACACCGCCTGCATTTCAAGCTTCACCCATGTTTCATGCACGGGTTTCGCCACGAATCATGCGTGTCTACGTCATGCCATCCGGGCCTTCACCCGGCGTGATGGAACAACGGGGGAAAGGCGTTCAACACCACCCACCCCATACCACCATCACTCACACATCAGCGCATCAGCTGCCTTCCGGAAAAGGACGCACCACACCATGTGCATCCAGCAACGACTTCAACCGGGGCCACTGGAACCAGGGACCGGGATCTTCCTTGCGTCCCGGTGCCACATCACTGTGCCCGGCAATGTAGCGAATGGGATAAGCCCGGAACAGGGCAGTCAGCAGCTTCTCCAGACGGCGGTACTGGCTTTCGGTGAACGGACGCTGACTGCTGCCTTCCAGTTCGATGCCGATGGAAAAATCGTTGCAACGTTCCCGATCCAGAAGGCGCGACACGCCGGCATGCCAGGCCCGCCGATCCGGATGGACGAACTGCACCAGCTCGCCATGCCGGCGCAGGAAGAAATGCGACGACACCCGCACACCGGCCAGCCCTGCAAAGTACGGGTGCGCCGTGACATCCAGACGATTGGTGAACAGTGCCTCCACCGCATCACCCGTGAAATGCTCGGGCGGCAGGCTGATGTAATGGAGGATGACCGTATCGATGGCAACACCCTCGGGTCTCGCATCATGGTTGGGGCTGTCGATCACCTTCATGTTCAACAACCAGGGCGTTCCGGTGTTCATCAGATGCCCAGCCGCTGCAGCCGATAACGCAATGCGCGGAACGTGATGCCCAGCAACCGTGCCGCCGCCGTACGATTCTGGCCGGTACGCTCCAGCGCCAGCAGGATGGCATCGCGCTCCACCTGGTCCAGATAATCGGGCAGCGAGGTGGGCACCCCATCAATCAGCTTCCAGCCGCGCGGTTCGCTGGCGGCTGGCATCGACGACGTGCCCTGCCCTTCGTCGGCAGCAGCATCGGACACCGATGCCCCCTGCCCTGCACTCCAGGGTACAGCGGCCAATGTCCCCTGACCCGGACGCATCCCTCCCGGGGCAGCCAGCCCCTGATGCAGGGAGTCATCCAGCTCACGTTCCTTCTCGTCGGTCACGATGGGGCGCAGCCCCAGGTCCTCGACGTTGATCACACGACCATCGGAAAACGCCAGCGCCCGTTCCAGGATGTTCTCCAGCTCGCGCACGTTGCCCGGAAACGGATAGCTCTGCAGGTAGCGCAGCGCCATGCTGGAGAGCTGCGGAACGCCCTCCAGACCGCTGCGCTGTGCCAGCCGCTGCAGGATGGCATCGGCCAGCACGCCCACGTCCTCCTGCCGCTCGCGCAGCGCCGGCATGCGCAGCTCGATCACGTTGAGCCGGTAGAAAAGGTCCTGCCGGAACCGTCCCTGTGCCACGCACTGCGCCAGGTTCTGGTGGGTGGCGCTGACGATGCGCACATCCACCGCTTCTTCCGTCACCGCCCCCACCTTGCGGATGCGCTTTTCCTGGATGGCACGCAGCAGCTTCACCTGCATGGCCAGCGGCAGGTCGGCCACCTCATCCAGGAACAGCGTGCCGCCATTGGCCGCCATGAAGAAGCCGATGCGATCGGAATCCGCCCCCGTGAACGCCCCCTTGCGGTAGCCGAAGAACTCCGACTCCATCAGGTTCTCGGGAATGGCGCCGCAGTTCACGGCGATGAAAGGCCCTTCGGCACGGCCGCTCAACTGATGGATGAGCCGAGCCGCCAGCTCCTTGCCGGAACCGGACTCACCCGTGACGTGCACGGGCGCCATGCTGCGCGCCATGCGCGCGATGGAAGCGCGCACCGCATCGATGGCGGGCGACGTGCCCAGCAGGCGGGTGGACTTGCCCCCGGGCTGCGCCGTCGGTGGCGCGACCGGATTCTTCGTGGCAGGAGTATCCGAGAGCTTCAGGGCCGAACGCACCAGCGCCCGCAGTGCATCCAGCCCCACCGGCTTGTTCAGATAATCGAAGGCCCCTGCCTTCAGCGCCGCCACGGCGTTCTCCGCACTGGCGTAGGCCGTGATGACCGCCACCGGCGTGTCGCGCCACTGGCTGTTGATGAGCCGCACCAGATCCAGGCCGTTGCCGTCGGGCAGGCGCATGTCGGTCAGGCAGAGCGAATAGCGGTAGCGCTCCAGCATTGCACGTGCCGTGGACAGGTCCTCGGCCACGTCCACATCCAGCCCCATGCCCACCAGCGTCAGCTCCAGCAGCTCGCGCAGGCTTTCCTCGTCGTCCACCACCAGCACCCGGGGCGTCCGGCCGGGGGGCAGACGGTTATCGTCGTCGGCGGTGACTTTCATTCATCGCTCTCCATTCTCGAAGGTGCCGCGACAGGGCCTGCTTCCGCAACCTGTCGCTGCTGGGGCGTGATCACGAAACCCGCCCCGTAGCGCTGCCGGATGTCCTCACCCAACAGCGCAGAGGATTCATAACGGATGGTGGCGCCATTGGCCGTGCACAGCTCCTGCGTCAGGTGCAGACCCAGCCCCGTTCCCCGCGTCTCGGTCGTGAAGAACGGTTCGAACAGATGCTCGCGCCGATCTTCGGGAATGCCCGGGCCATCATCCAGAACCCACAGCAGCATTGGTTACAAGAACCCCTTCACATCCCAAAACTTTCATCACACGTAC
>ERZ772977.290-NODE-290-length-38682-cov-27.008362_pt1 | contig 38682 bp, 27 predicted proteins | sample MGYA00511131_ERZ772977 | MGnify/ENA primary metagenome ERZ772977 (study PRJEB29015, sample SAMEA2737935) | human oral metagenome | biome: human oral; feature: human-associated habitat; material: dental | place: China | collected 2151 ...
CCGGGACCGCGCCCTTACACACCACCATACGCCAAGAACCGACACGAAACAATAACAATACGCTGTAACCGTCACGCAACTATTCGCAACACATCTGCACATACGTGCATCGAGATGGGAGGCCTCGCGAACGATGAACGCGCGGGGACGCTAGTCCCCCGCGGGTACCCGCTTGGAGGGGTGACGCCGATCCTCGCCCCGCCACCAGGGCATCCACGCGCGGTACCCGTCCTGCGGGGGCGTGGGCGAGTCGGGCTCGAAGCCGAGCTCGGTCGGCGTCTCGGGGATGCGATCCACCAGGAAGTACTTGTCGCGATCGTCGCAGTGCTCGCGCACGATGGTGCGGAACTCGCCCAGCTCGCAGTACAGGACGCCCGTGATCGGGTTGCGCCTGAAGCGCACGATCTTGTACAGCCAGTAGGCAAACAGCGCGACGTTGGCCGCGAGCGCGAGGGCCGCGCAGGCGATGTTGGCGCGCGGGTCCATGGTGGCGAAGTTGAAGATGTCCGAGGGGGGCACAAGGACCTCGGGCAGGAGGGTGTTCATGGAGATCCAGAAGACCAACGTGAAGCAGCGGAACCAGATCCACTGGCCCTTCGCCCACGTGAACGCGGGGATCGTGCAGGCCAGCAGCAGGGCGAGCGTGCAATACCACGTGTAGTCGGCCAGCGAGTTGTACAAGAACGCGTGGTTCCACAGGTCGTAGGCGATCACCCACGGCCACACCATGTCCACCCAGATGAGGCCGCGCACCGTGCGCTTGCCGGGCGAGGTGACGATGATCTTGCCCAGGCCGGTGATCGTGATGATGTTGAGCAGCCCGGCACCGGCGGACAGGAGGTTCCAGTATCCGCCGATCGTGCGGAAGCCCGTCTCGGGGTCGATGCCGACGTGGCGGGCGGCGAGGTTCGCGGCGACCTCCTGGTACCACTGCGCCGAGTGCAGCTCGGCGCTCACTCCCCGGGCCTCGGGCAGGCCCGCGATCATGTCGATCGTGTGCGAGTCGTTCACGTGCTTCAGGCACTGCCAGTCCGCTCCGCACGCGTAGTAGGTATCCGCGTTGAGGTAGATCGTCAGGTCGCGGATATTGGCCTCCATGATGTTGACGGCCAGGCCGACCCACAGGGCCACGCCCAGCCATATCGCGTACTTGTGGGCTTTGGCGGGGTTGCGCTTGGCGTAGACGAGGACGGTGCCGGTCATGGTGGCGGTGAGGATCATGATCGCGTACTTGCCGAAGGGGAACCAGCCCACCATCGGGGTGCCGTGGATCCACGCGTAGGGCATGAGGGCGATGCCGCCGATGGTCCACACGGCGAAGATCGTCCAGTTCCACCGCCGGTTGATCTCGGCGACGATGATCTGGGCGGCCAGGACGACCAGCCAGATGGCGTAGACCTTGGGGGTTCCGATCTCCCACAGGAAGAGAGTCTCCACAGTGTTCTCCTTTGAAACTGCATCCGAGCTAATGGTTGTCGGCTATCATAGTCCGAAACACTAACCTAGTGTGCGGGGTTCAACGCTGAATCCCCATCGATCCGGGGCTCCCCACGATCCGCACCAGCGGAGCCGCCCCCACCCGATCCTCAAGGAGGAGGACTCATGACACGACACACCACACGCGCCCGCAACCTCTGCCGCATCGCCGCGGCGGGAGGCGCCGCCATCCTGGGTGGCATGTACGCGTTCAGTCAGCTCACCGGCAAGGCCACGCCCGAAGAGCAGGCCTGGCGCTACCCGGGCGACGACCTCATCGACGCCAACTATGACAACGGGTACTCCTCGACCTACGCCATCACCATCGACGCCCCCGCCTACGCCGTGTGGCGCCTCTTCAAGCAGATCGGCGCAGAAAAGTCCGGCTCCTTCTCCTCGGAGTTCCTCGAAAGAACCTTCGCGCGCCTGCCCTTCTTCAACTCCTACGAGATCCAGGAGGAGTTCCAGCAGAGCGACTCCATGATGCCCGGCGACATCGCCGCCTTCGACTTCCACGGCATGTCGATGGAGTGGGCCGACATCGTGCCCGGCAAGTACATGGTGCAGTGGGTCGACACGAAGAACCCGCCTAAGGCCCCCGGCTCCTACGCCTTCCGCTTCCCCGGCATGAGACACTTCGCGGCCGCCTGGTGCTTCTACATGGTGCCCCTGTCGGGCGGACGCACGCGCCTCATCAACCACTGGCGCATCGGCTACGAGCCGCCCAGCCCCGCCATGACCGCCCTGAACTGGATCAACATCGAGTTCATCGGCGGGTGCATGACCCACATGCAGAACCTCTACGTCAAGCGCGTCCTCGAGTTCAAGAAGAAGCAGCACCTGACGGGGCGCTTCATGCGCGGCATGCTCGGCGGGCGCTTCTTCAACACGAGCACCCCCGCGGGACGCTACGACGGCACTCCCCTGTTCGAGGACACCTTCACCCAGTGGTTCCGCTACGGACGAAGCGCCCCCGCCGTCGCCGAGATTCGCCCGCCCGTGACCGACGACCCGTCGTGGCCGCCGACCGGCCCGGGCACCCCGTGGGCGGGCGAGGTCGACGCCTCCTACTTCGAGGGGTGGAGCGAGCCGGAGTTCTCCTGGGAGGAGCAGATCCGCCAGAAGATGGAGCGCACCTACCTGCCGGATTGGGGCAAGGAACGCTGATGGGCACCGTCACTCCCCCGGACTATCCGACGCTCTTCTTCTTCGAGGTCGGCCAGTGGTGGGACTACGCGATGCTCCTCCTGGTCGTCGCGGCCCTGGCCGTCACCGCGTGGCTCGCCCAACGCAACATGTGGGTGGTCCTGGCGCTCTTCGTCCTCATCCCCGTCGCCCTGACCATCTTCTGGTGGCCGACCTCGACGCAGGGGACGGCCTCGGCCGGCTGGTTCCCGATTGTGAAACAGTACTCGGCGCTAGCCGGTTCCCTGTGCCTCGTCGCCCTGCAGGTCTTCCCCAGGCTCCGCCACAACCGCTGGTACCTGCTGATCCCCCCGACGATCCTCGCGCTCAACATCGCCGAGGCCGTGGTGCGGGACTTCCAGTGCTACTCCATTCACGGGGTGGATCCCTCCCAGGGGATGGTCACGTGGGGTGGGCCGTGGAACATCATGAACGGGATCGCCGGGATCTTGAACCTCCTGGCGATCTCCGGGTGGGTGGGGATCTTCGTGTCCAAGGGCAAGGAACGCGCGCTCGTGTGGGGCGACCTGACGGTCGGGTGGATCATCGCCTACGACCTGTGGAACTTCGCCTACGTGTACAACTGCCTGGCCGACCGCGCCTGGTACTCGGGCGTCGCACTGCTGGCCTCGTGCACGATCCCCGCCCTCATGAGGTTCGGGAGGGGGGCGTGGATCCAGTACCGGGCCTACACGCTCACCTTCTGGTCGGCCGTGGTGCTGACCTTCCCGCACTTCATGCAGGATTCGGCCTTCGCCCACCGCAGCGCCCACAACCCCACGGCGATGCTCCTCATCTCCGCCGCCGCCCTGGCGGCGAACCTGTGGGTCTTCGGCAGGCACGCGCATGCGATCATCACCAAGCGGCGCAACCCGTTCACGCAGGAGGTCCACGGCGACGAGCCGACCTACGCGTCCTGGGTGCGCGACCTGGCCTCCGACGAGGACAAGGAGCTGATCGCCGCGCGCATGGGCACGACGCCCGAGAGGGCGGGATTCACGGCGCCCACCGCGTAGCAGCCTGACCCGCGAGCGCGACGATACCGACACGCACGAGGGGCCGCGCACGGCACGGTGCGCGGCCCCTCTCCGACACTCAACCGGGAGCGAGCCCCGGCCTCGTGGAGGTTACTGCAGCAGGCGGCCCTACTCGAGCGAATCAATCAAATCGCGCACAAGCTGCGACGGCGTCGTACCGCGCTCCTGAGCCACCTCAGCGAGCTTGGCACGACGAGAACGATCAAGACGGAGGGTAAACGGCTTAGCACCAACACCAACGCTAATCGGGCGTCCGGCCACAGACGAACCGAGATGCTTCCCGTCGTAAGGCACACCGTTCTCGGCCTGGTTCCCCCAACGCTCCAGATCCTCATCAGTGAAGGTCGCACCATCAGCTGACGTATACGTCGCCATCATTACCTCCTTAAACCAACCTCTGCGAGCACCGCTCGCGTTACCATCGACGCCACTCATTCACACGCATACCAGTGTATGTACGAAATAGGTCCCAAGGGAACGGGACTCCCACGACATCTCTCCCGCGCAGGCGCGACACGCACGAGGGGCCGCGCACGGCACAGTGCGCGGCCCCTCTCCAACACTCAACCGGGAGCGAGCCCCGGCCTCGTGGAGGCTACTGCAGCAGGCGGCCCTGGTCGTCGAACACGTAGCGCGTGCCGTTGATCCACCGGCTGCCCGTCACCATGGCCCCGGAGGAGGACAGGTAGTACCAGGAGCCGCCCTCCTCCAGCCACCCGGTGCTCATGGCTCCACCGTCACCGAAGTGGTACCAGGTGGACCCGACGCGCGCCCAGCCCGTCACCATGGCCCCCGAAGGCGACAGGTAGAACCACGTGGATCCCTCGCGCAGCCAGCCCGTGGTCATGGCCCCCGAGGAAGACAGGTGGTACCAGGTGCCGCGCACCTTCGTCCACCCGCTGGCCATCGCGCCGGTCAGGGGATCCAGGTAGTACCAGGAGCCTCCCGCCTTCGTCCACCCGCTGGCCTGCCCGCCCGAGGGGCCGTAGTAGTACCAGCGGCCATCCTCAGACGCCCAGCCGGTCACCATGTAGCCGCGCGCGTCGAAGCGGTAGATCGCCCCGTCGATGCGCAGCTGCGTCGACGTGGGGTAGGTACCGTCCTCGAAACGCCACCACCATCCGAGCGCCCCGGACACCCAGCGTCCGGCCGCGGCCTCGTCGGGTCCCTCGTGGGTGGGGCTCACCGTGAAGGCCACCGTCGTCGTCGCGTCGTCGTCCGCGCGCGCATCGTTGTTGCGCCCGCTGGCCTCGACCGTGGCCAGGGCGGCGCCCGCGTAGCGCGTCGCACCGTCCGGGTGGGACACGTCCACCCCGGCGGCCTGGAGGGTCACCGAGTTGCCCGTAAACGCGCCGTTACCCGCACCCGAGGCGACCTCGCGCTCGCCCACGAGCAGGCGGGCCGAGGTCACCGGGCCGCTCACGGTCACGCGCACCGAGACGCGCCCGGAGACGCTCTCCCCGGCCAGGGGCTTCCACGTCGCACCGTCGCTCGAGTACTCAACCTGGCCGATGGTGGGCTTGGCCTGGTCCTTCAAGACCGCATCCAGGGCGTTCGGCAGGCCGGCGCCCCGGTACTCGTGGCCCTCGACCGGCTTCAGGCGCCCCCGGTTCGCCGGCTCGCTCGCCTGCTTCTTCGCCAGGGCCACGATCTGTTCGGCCGTCATCTCAGGGTGTACCTGGCGCAGCGTCGCGATCACGGCCGCCGCGAGGGGCGCGGCCTGCGATGTCCCGTACAGGTTGCCGTAGGCCTTGCCATACCAGGAGGTCAGCGGCGCGTAGATCTTCGCGCCCGGAGCGGCGAAGTCGATCGAGGTCGCGCCCCAGTTCGACCAGGACGTCGGCTCCAGCATGCCGGTCGTCGGGTCCTGTCCCTCGGGCAGCTGCAGGGCAGACACCGCGAGGGTGGAGCGCAGCATGGAGGGCATGTACACCCCGCCCGTTACGTCGCGCTGGTACGCGCCCCACGTGTCCCCCGGCGAGGAGTCGTCGGTGGTGGGCGGGTTGTCCAGGTCGGTCGCCCAGTTCCCGGCCGCCACCACGTTGATGACGTCCTTGGAGGCGGCGTAGTCGGCGGCGCGCTGCACGGCCTCCAGGCCCGCCGCCTGCTCCGGGTCGCCCGGCATCCAGTACTTCCACGGGTTGACGAAGTAGGAGCCGTTGGTCACCGAGATGCCGTGGTCGGCGGCCCACACGAATCCGCAGGCGATGTACTCGGGGTAGAAGTATCCCCCGTTGCGCGAGGCCACGTTGATGGCGGCGATGCGCAGCGTCGGGTTCACGCCGTCCACGCCCACGCCGTCGTGCTTGGCGGCGATCGACCCGGCGACGTGCGTGCCGTGGGTCGCGTCGTCCCAGCGCCACGCCTCGGGGTCCCGGTTCGGGATGCCGTTGACCGAGCAGGACACCGACTTGGAGTGATCCACCTGTCCGGCCAGGTCCGCCACCGTGTCGTCGACGGACTGGTCCATGACGCCCACCGTGACCGGCTCGCGCATCACGTCCACGCCCTGAGCCTCCAGGGCGTGCAGTGCCTGGAGGTGCCAGCCGTTGCCGGTCTGCGGATCCGGAGTCACGTCCTGTTCGCCCTGGGCGGCGTCCGACGTGGGCGCGGCCGCCAGCGCGGCGTTCGCGGCGGCTCGGGTCGCGTAGTCGATGGGAACCACGGCCTCGTTGCCGCCGACCGGAGCCTGGCGGGTCGGGCCGATGGAGTCGTAGCTGATGCCCTCCTTGACCAGCGCGGCTCCCAGGTCGGGCGAGAAGGTCGGGGATGCCGCCTGGACGAAGAACGTCCCGAACGCCGGGTACTGGGCCAGCACGAGGCCGCTCAGGTACGAGGCCTGGGCGACGGCCCGCTGGAAGGTGGCCCGATCCGTCCCCTTGGGCAGGTTGACCGCGTAGTTGGCGGGAAGCTGGTCGGCGCTGCGAGCCGGTGCGGTGATCCCGGCGATCGGCGTGCCGCCCGGGGCGGGGTTGTCCTCGCCGGGCGCGGGGTCGGGCCGGGGAACGGCCTGCGGGTCGCGGGTGATCGTGAAGACCGCCTCGCGGCCCGTGTCGTCGTCGGCCTGGCGGTCGAAGTTGATGCCGCTGGCGCTGACCTGGACGCGCGCGGTCAAGGCCTCGGCGCCCGGCGGGATCAGCGAGGACAGGTCCACGTTCTCCGCGGAGACGCCCAGCGGCTCGTCCACGTACTTGCCGGAGCCGGGGCGGTCCACGCTGGCCAGCCCGGCCACGTCCATGTGGAGGTGGCTGATCGGGGCGTCGGCCTGCGCGTAGAAGGAAACGGGGCCGGCGGGCAGGGTCGCCCCGTCGAGGTCCTTCCACTCGCCCTTGCCCACCCGGTACTGGATGGAGGTCACGGTCGGCTGGGGCTGGTCGCGGCGCATGACGGTCAGGGCGTTGATGAAGCCGTAGCCGCGGTACTCCTTGCCGTCCTCGGGCGCGGCCAGGCGCGTGTACTCCATGGCGGCCTGCTTACGCATGAGGCCGATCACCTGGGCGCCCGTGTAGGTCGGGTGGATGGACTTGACCAGGGCGGCGATGCCCGTCACGTGCGGGGTCGCCATGGATGTCCCGCTGGCCTTGGCGTAGCCCGAGGCGTAGAGGGAGGTGGGCACCGTGGAGTAGATGCCGTCGCCGGGGGCCGCGAAGTCAATGGTCGTGCCGTAGTTGGAGAAGGCGGCGCGCTCCAGGGTCGACCACGCGGGGTTCTCCCCCGAGCCGACCTGCCGGAGGGCGCTGACCTGGCTGACCCCGGCGACCATACCGGGCACCCGGATGGAGCCCTTGACGGGACGGTCCTTGATGGGGTTGTCCGTGTCGGTCGGCGAGGAGCTATCGACCGTGGGGTTGTCGTTGTCGGCCGCGTTGTTTCCCGCCGAGGCGATGACCGCCAGGCCCTTGGCCTGGGCGTGCTTGATGGAGCGGGTCGCCCCCTCCAGTCCGGCGGCCTGCTCCGGGTCGGTGGCGCTCCAGTACAGCCACGGGTCCATGGAATAGGAGTTGTTGACGATGTCGATGTCGTGGCTGGAGGCCCACATGAACGCGCACGTCACGTACTCGGGGTAGATGAGCCCTTCGGCGCCCGCGGCCTTGATGGACACGAGGGTCGCCGTGGGGGCGATGCCGTCGATGCCGATGCCGTTGTGGTTGGCGGCGATGACGCCTGCGACGTGCGTGCCGTGGAAGTAGGGGTCCCTCCAGGAGCCGTAGGCCTGGGAGGCGATGCCGTTGACACTGCAGGACGCGGAACGCGACTGGTCCACGCGGCCCACGAGGTCGGGGTGGGTGTCGTCAATGCCGGAGTCGATGACCCCGACGCGCACGGGCGCGTGCGCCATCGGCACGGCCGCGGCATCCGACGCGCTCATGGCCTGCGCGCCCCAGTTGGAGACCGCCTCCTCGGCGCTGGCCTCGGCAGCGTCCTCGTCGCGCACCGACTCCGTCCCGCCGCCTGCGAGGGAGGTCTCAGGATCGCCGCTCTGTCCCTCGCTCGCCGCAGGGTCCGCCTGGACCCCCGGGTCGGCCGCGGGGGCCGGGTCCGCCTGCGGCGCCGGGGCGGGTTTGTCGGCGTCGGGCGCCGGGGCGGGCAGCTCAACGCGTTCGGAATCGGGGACGGGAGCCACGCGGGTCGGGCCGATCGAGTGGACGCCCACCCCGGCCTTGGACAGCGCCGCCGCCAGGTCGGGGGCGAACGAGGCCGTGGCGCTCTGGGCGAAGAACGTGCCGATCTCCGGGTAGGAGGCGAGCGCGGCCCCGCCGACGGAGGGAACGAGCGCGAGCGCGCGCTCAAACTCCTCGGCGTCGGCGGCGCCGGCGAGATTGACGGCGTAGTTCATGACGCCGTCGGTGGTGCGGGTGGATGACACGAGGGGGCCGGGGTTGTCGGCCCAGGCTGGCGGGGCGCTCGCGGCGGCCACGCCCATGGACAGGGCGAGAGCCGCGACGATTCCGATGCGTGCGGCGGTGCGGCGCATGATTCCTCAACTTTCGGATACTCACTGGTGCGCGCACTGCGGCGTGCACGCGTGTGATCATGATCCTAGAGTTTGTCACCAAGCACAAATTCAGCGTCGCTTAAGCGGACGTTCAGCCGGTGGCGCGGGCCGCGCACCCGAAGGAGCGCGGCCCGCCTCGTCACCCCATCCGCTAGCGCAGGCGCCCGGCGGCGTCGAAGGAGTACTCGCGTCCCTCGATCACGCGGATGCCCGTCACCATCGCTCCCGAGTCCTCCAGGTAGTACCAGGAGCCCGCGTACGGGAGCCAGCCCGTGGCCATGGCGCCCGAGTCATCCAGGTAGTACCAGGAGCCCGCGTAGGGGAGCCAGCCCGTGACCATGGCGCCCGAGTCGTCCAGGTAGTACCAGGAACCCGCGTCCTGCACCCATCCGGTCGCCTGGGCTCCGCCGACACCGTGGTAGTACCACGAACCCCCGTTCTTCACCCATCCGGTCACCATGTAGCCACGCGCGTCGAATCGGTAGAGCTGCCCGTCGATGCGCCTCACGGTGGAGACGGGGTATGTTCCGTCCTCGAAGCGCCACCACCAGCCGAGCGCGTCGCGCACCCAGCGCCCGGCCTGGTCCTCGTCGGAGGCGACCGTGAAGGACACCTGAGCGGAGGTGTCGTCGTCCGCGCGAGGGTCGTTGTTGCGGCCCGATGCCTCGACCCGCACGCTCAACGGCCCCTCCTCCAGTGGGGAGCGCAGACTGGCCGCGTCCACGCCGTCGGCCTGCAGCGTCACCGATGTGTCAGACGCAGCCCCGTCCCCCTGCGCGGAGGCGAGCTCGCGCTCCCCCGCCACCATGCGGGCTGCGGTCACGGGGCCGGATACGGTGGCGCGAACGGACACGGTTCCGGCGAGCGTAGCGCCGTCGAGGCTGCGCCAGGTGCGGCCGTCGCTCGAGTACTCGAGCGGGCCGATGACCGGCTGGGGCTGGTCCTTCAGGACCGCGTCCAGGGCGATCGGCAGGCCGGCGCCCCGGTATTCGTGGGAGTCGGTCGGGGCGTTGAGGAGGCCGTAGTTGGCGGCCGCCTGCTTGCGCATCAGGTCGATGACCTGCGCGCCCGTGTACTCGGGGTGGATCGACTTGATGAGGGCGGCGACGCCGGACACGTGCGGGGTCGCCATGGACGTTCCATCCGCGACGGCGTACCCGCTGCGGTAAAAGAGCAACGGAGCGGTCGAGTAGATCTGGTCGCCCGGGGCGGCGAAGTCGATGGTCGTTCCGTAGTTGGAGAAGTCGGCGCGCATCAGGGACACGCGCCCGGGCACGACCCCGTAGGCCTGCTTGACGGCGCTGACCTGGGCGACCCCGTCGAGCATGGAGGGAACGCGGATGGAACCGGCCACCGGACGATTCTTGGTGGGAGCGGGGACATCCGTCGGAGACGCGTTGTCGATGCTCGGGTTGTCGATGTCGACGCCCTCGTTGCCGGCGGCGGCGATGACCGCCAGCCCCTTGCCCTGGGCGTATCTGATGGCACGCGTCGCGCCCTCCAGGCCGGCCGCCTGCTCGGGGTCGGTCGGGCTCCAGTACACCCAGGGGTCCATCGAGTAGGAGTTGTTGACGATGTCCACGCCGTGGCTGGCCGCCCACATGAACGCGCAGGCCACGTATTCGGGGTAGATGAGGCGGTTGTCGTTGGTCGCCTGAATGGCCACGATGCTCGCGTTGGGGGCGATCCCGTCGATGCCGACGCCGTTGTGGTTGGCGGCAATGATGCCAGCGACGTGCGTGCCGTGGTAGAACTCGTCGCGCCACCCGTTGACCTCCTGCGTTGCCACACCATTGACCGAGCACTTCACGGAACGAGTCGTGTCGACGCGCCCCTCCAGGTCCGGGTGGGTGTCCTCGACGCCGGAGTCCACGACGGCCACGCTCACGGGCGCGCGCCGGACGTCCACCACTGCGGCCTCGGCGGCCTTCATCTCCGTGGCCCCCCAGTTGAAGATGGCCTCCCCGGTGCCGGAGTCGGCCTCGGTGACGGTTTCCTCTCCAACCGTGCTCAGGCCGCCGGCGGGAGCCGCGCCGCTCGTCTGGGCCGAGCCCGCGCCGCTCGTCTGGGCCGAGCCCGCGCCGCTCGTCTGGGCCGGGGGCTGGGCGCCTGCCGGGGCGGGCAGCTGGACGCGCTCGTAGTAGAGGACCGGGGCCACGCGGGTCGGGCCAATGGAATGGACGCCCACCCCCGCCTTCTTCAGGGCGGCCGCCAGGTCGGGGGCGAAGGAAGGCGTGGCGCTCTGGGCGAAAAATGTGCCGATCTCGGGGTAGGAGGCGAGCGCTGCCCCGCCGACGGAGGGAACGAGGGCGAGCGCGCGCTCAAAATCCTCGGCGCTGGCGGCGCTCGCGAGGTTGATCGCGTAGTTCATCTCATCGTCATTGGCGCGAGGCGCGGAGACGAGGGGGGCGGGGGCGTCGGCGTGGGTGGGAGGAGCGGTCGCCGTGGCCACGCCCATGGACAGGGCGAGGGCGGCGATGATCCCGATGCGTGCGGCGGTGCGGCGCATGATTCCTCGGCTTTCGTGTGTCACTGTCAGGATGTCGGCGGCTTTCGCAGCCCAGCCCATCATCCAAGACTTTGTCAGTAACAATAAAACCAAGGCTTACCTAAGCTCACTCCTCAAGATCCGCCCCTCCGCCCTTGACGCGCTTGCTACTCCAGACCCGCGTCGAGGGCGAGCAGGTGATCGACGCTCTGGGGGCGCAGGAACCAGTGGGCCTCGCCGTCCTCGACGGCCAGGACACCCGGCTTGGTCGCCATATTGTAGTTCGACGCCATGGAATACCCGTAGGCGCCCACCGCGGGCACCGCCAGCAGGTCACCGCCCGCAATGTCGGCCGGAAGGTCAACGTCACGGATGACGATGTCCCCACTCTCGCAGTGCTTGCCCACGACACGACTGCGGGCGAGCGCGGTGGACCCGTCGCGGTTGGCCAGGGTCGCCGTGTAGGCAGCGCCGTACAGGACCGGCCGAATGTTATCCGACATCCCCCCGTCGATCGCCACGTAGCGGCGCACTCCCCCGCCCTCAAGCGACACGTCCTTGACGACGCCCACGCGGTAGAGCATCACCATCGACGGCCCGGCGATCGAGCGCCCGGGCTCGACCGTCACGCGCGGGATGGGCAGGCCGTGATGGGCGCAGCGCTCGCGCACGACGCCCGCCAGGGCGCGAGCCACCTCCACCGGCGAGGTCGGCACCGGGTCCTGGGCGGTGTAGGCGATGCCCACTCCCCCACCCAGGTCGATCGCGGACACCTCCAGGCCAAGGCGCTCGCGCACGAGGGCGGCGAAGTCGATGACCTTTCGCGCGGCCTCGACAAAGGCAGCCGTGCCGAAGATCTGCGAGCCGATGTGGCTGTGCAGGCCGCGAAGGTCCAGGTGGGAGGCGCGCTGGATGGCCGTCACGGCGCCTAGGGCCTGGCCGCTGGCCAGGGACAGGCCGAACTTCTGATCCTCGTGGGCGGTGGCGATGTATTCGTTGCCGCCGGCGTGGATGCCGGACTTCAGGCGCACCATGACGGGGGCGCTGACCCCCATGTCGGCGGCGATGCGCTCAACCTGGCGAACCTCGTCCATCGAGTCGATGAAGATCCGGTGGATGCCTGCCTCCAGGGCCAGACGGATCTCACGGTCCGACTTGTTGTTGCCGTGCAGGCCGATGCGCGAGGGGTCCACGCCGGCGCGCAGCGCGAGCGTGAGCTCCCCCAGGGAGGCGGTGTCGACGCCCAGCCCCTCCTCCGCCACGATGCGGGCGACGTCGGCGCTCAGGAAGGCCTTGCCCGCGTAGAAGGCGTCGCCGCCGCTCATGCCGTAGCCCTCCCAGAACTCCTCGGCCATCGCCGAGGCCCACACGCGGGCGCGCCCCCGCAGCGAGGCGACGTCAAGGACGAAGGTGGGAGTGCCATAGTCCGAGGCGATCCGCGTCAGGTCGGCGCCGCCCACGTGTAGCACGCCGCCCGTGCGCGCGGCGCTCCACGGCCACAGGTCGGGGCGCTCCTCGGGGCCGGGGCAGACGAGGGAGCCAACCGGGACGGAGTCGGCCTCGTTCATGTCACATCCTCTCGGGGGCGCTCACGCCCAGCAGGCCAAGGCCCGTGCGCAGAACCTGGGTGACCGCGTCGTTGAGCCACAGGCGGGCGATGTGACCGGCCTCGACCGGGTCGTCACTGCGGGGGGTGACGCGGCACTGGCCGTACCAGGCGTGGTAGGTGGCGGCCAGGGATTCCAGGTAGCGGGCGATGCGGTGCGGCTCGCGCAGCTCCGTGGCCTGGGCGACCTGTGCGGGGAACTGGGCGAGGGCACCCAGCAGGGCCGAGTCGGCCTCGGTGTCCAGGGCAGAGGGGTCGAATCCGGCGTCGCGGCTCACCCCGTGGGCGGCGGCGTTGCGCGCAACGTTGCAGGTGCGCACGTGCGCGTACTGCACGTAGTACACCGGGTTGTCGTTGGAGTGCTGGGAGAGCAGGTCGAGGTCGATGTCGACCTGGGTGTCCATGGACACCCGCACGAGGGCGTAGCGGGCCGCGTCCACGCCCACCGCGTCGACCAGGTCGTCCAGGGTGACGATCGTGCCGGCACGCTTGGACATGCGCACGGGCTCGCCATCCTTGACGAGGTTGACCAGCTGCCCGATGAGGATCTGCAGATTGACGCCCGGCTCGTCGCCGAACGCCGCACACATGGCCATCATGCGTCCGATGTAGCCGTGGTGGTCCGCGCCCAGCAGGTAGATGGCCGCATCGGCGCCGCGCTCGCGCTTGTTCAGGTAGTAGGCGACGTCTCCCGCGAAGTAGGCGGCCTGGCCGTCGGACTTGATGAGGACGCGATCCTTGTCGTCACCGTAGGTGGTGGTGCGCAACCACACCGCGCCCCCCTCGTCGAAGATCTCCCCGCGCTCGCGCAGGCGAGCGATGGCGTCGGCCACCGCGCCGGAGGAGTGCAGCGAGTCCTCGTGGAAGAACACGTCGAAGTCCACGCGGAAGGAGTGCAGGCGCTCCTTGATCTCCGCAAACATCAGCTCCACGCCGCGAGCGCGGAAGACCTCGATGGCCTCCTCCTCGGGCAGGGTGATCGGGTCCGGCTCTCCCGCGGCGCGCGCGTCGGCGCGCACCTGTTCGGCGATGTCGGCGATGTACTGGCCGCCGTAGCCGTCCTCAGGCACCTCCCGGCCCATGGCGCGCGCGTAGAGGGAGTGGGAGAAGTGGTCGATCTGCGAGCCGTGGTCGTTGAAGTAGTACTCGCGGGTCACGGCGGCGCCGGAGGCCGCCATGAGGCGGGCCAGAGAGTCGCCGACGGCCGCCCAGCGGACGCTACCCAGGTGCACGGGGCCGGTCGGGTTGGCGGAGACGTACTCGAGGTTGATCGAGCGGCCCGCCAGGGTCTCGTTGCGGCCGTAGGCGGCACCGGCCTCGACGATGGTGCGGGCCAGCTCGCCCGCGGCCCCCGCTCCCAGTCGGATGTTGATGAAGCCGGGGCCCGCGACCTCGACGGAGTCGATACCCTCGGCCCCGCTCAGGTCTTCGGCGAGGATCTGGGCGAAGTCGCGCGGGGCCATCCCGGCCTTCTTGCCCAGCTGCATGGCGACGTTGGTGGCCCAGTCGCCGTGCTCGCGAATGCGGGGGCGCTCCACGGTCACGGGGTCGGGAACCAGCGCGGGGTCGATGGAGATGCGCCCGGCGGCGGCAGCGTCCAGCAGCGTCGAGCGGATGAGGCAAGCAAGTTCTTCAGGAGTCACACCCCAAGACTACGGGGTTTTGGCTTGTGACCGCGAGCTCTTGTCCCGCGCGGGAATGAAAACCTGGCCACACGTGGCCACAATCGCGCCCCGGAAGCACCCGGATCTCCCGCGACGCGCGTAGAATTTCGGGTAGCCGAATCGCATCCGTCGTCTGCGAGGAACCCATGACCACCTCGGACACCCACCACCGCACACTCATCCCCCTCCTCGGCCCCGCATTCGTCGCGGCCGTCGCCTACGTCGACCCCGGAAACGTCGCCGCCAACATCACGGCCGGCGCACGCTACGGCTACCTTCTAGTCTGGGTGCTCCTCGCCTCCAACATCTTCGCGATGGTGATCCAGTATCTCTCCGCCAAGCTCGGCCTGGTCACCGGCAAGTCCCTGCCCGCCCTGCTCGGAGAGCGCATGGCACCCCCCGGGCGCATCGCCTTCTGGCTGCAGGCCGAGGTCGTGGCCGCAGCGACCGATCTCGCCGAGGTCATCGGGGGCGCCCTCGCCCTCCACCTCCTCTTCGGCCTGCCCCTCCTGTGGGGCGGGGTCATCATCGGCGTCGTGTCGATGGGGCTCCTCCTCGTCCAAGGTGGTGGGCGCCAACGCCGCTTCGAGGCCATCATTGTCGCGCTGCTCGCCATCATCACGCTGGGGTTCCTGGCGGGACTGGTCGTCGCTCCTCCGAGCGGCGCGGGGGTCGCCTCGGGCCTCCTCCCCCGCTTCTGCGGCACCGATTCCGTGCTGGTTGCCGCGTCGATGCTGGGCGCCACGGTCATGCCCCACGCGGTCTACCTGCACTCGTCGCTGGTCAACGACCACGAGGCGGACCCCACACTCCCCTCCACCTCCGACGCCCGACATTCCCACGGGCACCTCGCACGCCTGCTGCGCGCGACCCGCATCGACATCTACTGGGCGCTCGGCGTCGCGGGGCTGGTCAACATCGGCCTGTTGCTCCTGGCCGCGGCGGCCCTGGCCGGGCAGAGCGGCACCGACACGATCGAGGGGGCGCACGCCGCGATCTCCGCGACCCTCGGTCCCCTCGTCGGCACGGTCTTCGCGGTCGGGCTGCTGGCCTCGGGCCTGGCCTCCACGTCGGTGGGAGCCTACGCGGGAAGCGAGATCATGAGCGGCCTGCTCCACGTCAGGGTGCCGCTCCTGGTGCGTCGGCTCGTCTCCCTGATCCCCGCGCTCGTCATCCTCGGGGCGGGCGCCGAACCCACGTGGTCCCTCGTCGTCTCGCAGGTGGCTCTCTCCTTCGGCATTCCTTTCGCGATCATTCCCCTCATGTCGCTGACCGCGAAGCACGAGGTCATGGGCGAGTACGCAAACACCAGCGCCCTGCGGGTGTGCGGCTTCCTCATCGCCGCGGTCATCGTGGCCCTCAACCTCTTCCTGGTCTACCTGACCCTAACCGGCCAGGGGTAGGCACTCGGGGACGAGGCCGGGACGTCATCGCTGCCGCCCTTCGAGCGCGGCATGACGGTGAGCACTCGGGGACGAAACGCCATAGCCGCGCATTCTCGGATAGGTTTCGACGGCTCGTTTGAGCCCGTCGAAATTGCTGTCCGTAGCCGCACCTTCACGGATAGGTTAGCCACTCGTGGATAGGCTAGGTCGTTCGCGGATAGGTTATTTGCCTATCCGCATGCTCATAACCTATCCGCATGCTCATAACCTATCCGCGAGGCACGTAGCTCCCAGGACGGCGGGGTCGCCATCATCGGTAACGCCCAATCCTATCCGCGAGGCACGTAGGCCGACGGACCACCCACGACGAGTAGCCGATTCGGCCTGGCAGAACAGTTGGCCGAAAGGACTACCCGCGAACGGTGGCGAGGCGGACCGACGAGACGCCGACAGGGCAGCAGCACACCGGGCAGGGCACGGGGAACGGGGCCGGTGTTCGCCACCGGCCCCGTTCCCCTACTGTCAGCGTCTCTCAGGCGCGCACGGAACGCTCGTAGTCCTTCATCAGGTCGATGCGACGCTGGTGACGCTCGTCCCCGCTGAAGGGCGTCTCCAGGAACGCGTCAATGAGGGCGATGGCCTCCTCCTCGCTGTGCTGGCGGGCACCGACCGCCACGACGTTGGCGTCGTTGTGCTCGCGAGCCAGGCGCGCGGTCGCATCCGACCACACGAGGGCTGCGCGCACCCCCTCCACGCAGTTGGCGGCCATCTGCTCGCCGTTGCCCGAGCCGCCGATGACGATGCCGAGGCTTCCCGGCTCGTCCACGACCGCCTGTGCCGCCTCGATGCAGAACGGCGGGTAGTCGTCGAGGGCATCGTAGGCGTGTGCGCCATGGTCCACGACGTCGTGACCGGCCTCGCGCAGGTGGGCGACGACCTTTTCCTTCAGCTCAAAACCGGCGTGATCGGTGCCGATGTGAACGCGCATAGAATCCTCCCGAAGAGTTATCAGACAAGAAACACCGACCAGTATGGCACACATCACCGTTACGCGCGGGCGTATGAAGCCTGCTAAACTGGCCAAGCTGCCCCGATAGCTCAGCGGATAGAGCGCTTGCCTCCGGTGCAAGAGGTCGCAGGTTCGAGTCCTGTTCGGGGCGCCACCCATGCCCGCGCCGCGCTCGTGGATCCGCCGCGCCCACGCCTCGTGACCCGAGCCCCTTTCACCTCGCGGAACACCCCGCGCCTGGGCGCAGCCGCCCCAATAAAATGGGCCTCGTCCCAACCGTGAACCAAGGAGCGGCCGATGACCTACCCCTGGTGGAGCCTTCTCCCCTTCGTCGCGATGCTCGCCTGCATCGCGCTCCTGCCCATCATCCCGAAGACCTCGCACTGGTGGGAAAAGGAATCCTCCCAGCTGACCGTCGCGCTGGCCCTGGGCGTGCCCACCACGATCTGGATGTTCGTGAAGGCGGGCACCAGCCCGCTCATCGCCACGGGCGTGGAATACGTCCAGTTCATCGCCCTGCTGTTCGCGCTGTTCGTCGTCTCCGGAGGCATTCACCTCGCAGGCGACATCAAGGCAACCCCGCGCAACAACACGATTTTCCTCGCGATCGGTGGCTTGCTCGCCTCGTTCATCGGAACGACGGGCGCCGCGATGCTCCTCATCCGCCCGCTCCTGGAGACGAACAAGGAACGTCAGCACCGCGTGCACACGGTCCTCTTCACGATCTTCATCGTGGCAAACTGCGGCGGCATACTCACCCCCCTGGGCGACCCGCCACTCTTCCTCGGTTACCTGCATGGCGTGCCCTTCACATGGACCTTCGCGCTGTGGAAGGAGTGGCTCTTCGTCCTTATGCTGCTCCTCCTGTCCTACTACTCCATCGACCGGGTCCGCTACGCCTCCGAGGACACCGCTTCCATCGAGGCCGACGACCGCGACGTCCAGCCCCTGCGCCTGCACGGGGCCATCAACCTCCTCTTCTTCGCGATCATCATCCTCTCCGTCGCCTTCGCCCCCTCCTGGGACGGCGAGGCGCTGGCCGAGGGACACGTTCACTCGTGGACGGAGCTGATTCCCTGGCGCGAGCTCATCATGTTTGCGGTGGCGGGGCTGTCCTACAAGCTCTCGGACAAGAAGGTCCGATTCGAGGAGAACGCCTTCACGTGGACGCCCATCATGGAGGTCGCAACCCTGTTCATCGGCATCTTCTCGACGATGGCGCCGGCGCTGCGTTACCTCGAGCAGATCGCCCCATCCCTGCCGCTGACCCGCATGACGTACTTCGTGTTCACGGGCGGTCTGTCTTCCGTCCTGGACAATGCGCCCACGTACATGACGTTCTTCGAGATGGCGAAGGCCTCCGGCGGCGAGGGGGCGCTCGTGGCCGGGGTGCCCGAGTACTACCTGGTCCCGATCTCGCTGGGCGCCGTGTTCTGCGGCGCGATCACCTATATCGGCAACGGCCCGAACTTCATGGTTAAGTCGGTCGCCGAGTCCGACGGCGTTCCCATGCCGTCCTTCGGTCGTTACGTCGGCTACGCGTTCACACTCTTGGTGCCCGTCCTGGCTGCCATGGCGATGATCTTCGTCGGCGAGTCCTGGCTGGTGCGAGGCCTCGGCATCGCCTTGGCCGCCGGCCTGGCGTTCCTGTCGCTTGTGCGCATCCGCCGCGCGGGCCTGGACGAGGCCGTCGCCGACTTCACGGGGAACGAGTGAGTCAGCGGTCTTGACGCATGCGACGGGGGGCGGAGCCAGGCGGCTCCGCCCCCCGCGTGTTGCACGGTTTCTTGCCGTGTTGCGTCGCGCCTTACCGTGTTGCTCGCGGGGTGTTTTCCGTGTGGAGTGGCGCGGGCGCTGTGCTGCAGGGTGAGCGTACCCTGCCGCGCTGCGGCGCGGGCGCATCCTGCCGCCGGGTGAAACTCAGGCCACCCCTGCGCGCGCCATCCCCCCACCACGTGAAACTCAGGCCACCCCTGCGCGCCCACAACACTACGATTCAAGCCAATTTCGGCACGCAGGGGCGGTACCGGTTTCACCTGCTCGAACCACAGGGCACGCAGGGGCGGTGCTGGTTTCACCTGCTCGAACCACAGGGCACGCAGGGGCGGTGCTGGTTTCACCTGCTCGAACCACAAGGCACGCAGGGGCGGTACCGGTTTCGCACGTTTCCGCGCGTCCCTTCGTATGGGTGTGTACCCGCGAACTTGCCGTGGTCACGACGCCACGCGGCCAGCTGCCGCTCGGCGTTACTCGGCCGTGGTACCACAGTCGCGCCGCTCACGTGCTCGCGGCAGCCGTGACCAGCTGGCTTTCGTCATTTACGCGGCCAGGAGCCCCATCGCCATGGCCCAGATCGCTGCGCGTGGTGGGGCGTCCAGCGTCGGATCGGCTGACAACCGGGAGAGAGCCTGTACGTCGAGGGGTGCATGAATGAGGGCGTGGAGATGGTCGGTCACGAAGCACTCAGAGTGCGCGCCCGGCTGCCATTTTCCACGTCGCTTCTCCTCACGCACGCAGGTGACGACACTCCAGCGCCCGGCGACACAGTCACGCGCAAAGTGCGACTCGGCGGGGCCATACGTCACCAGGTCATTGAGAACATCCTGGGCGCCGCGGACATCGAGGGTACGAATCGCCCGCACGAAGTCGGTGGGGATGTATGGCGGCCCGTCGTGGAGGGTGGGTCCGGCGTGCAGCAGGGAGGCGAAGGCCAGGATATGCGGGACTTCGCAGAAATCAACCTGACTGAAGTGCACGCCGTCCACATCGGAACGCATGATGACGGAGCGCGGAACGGTGGGCCAGATCCTCCAGTCGCGCACGACATCCGGCATGGTGGGGGACACAACGCGGATAGCGGCCCTCGTTCGAGCATCACTCGCGGGCCCCAGGATTCGCTGTGCGTCACCAACGAGGCCGTTCGCTCCTACAAGTCCACCGCTGACAAGTCCGCTGGTGAGGGCATCGCTCGAGACGCGCGTCGTCCCCTTGCTGGTAGACATCATGTCGAGGAGAACATTCGCCTGCTCGACGGTGACGATCAGCTGATCCGCAGAACGCGAATCGGTGGCGTCAACACTCACGGTGTCACCTCCACAGTCTGAGCCATCTCCATGAAATCATCGATGACCATCGGGAAGACGATGCTGGGACACGTACACGTCGCTGTCCACAGGGAACGCTGCGGCGAGCCTGGCCCGGCGTGCGGGGCGCGCGTGATCCATGTGAGTTGAGTGAGCGTCAGCGAGACATCGTTGAGAATGTAGACGCCTGTACGCCATCGGGCATCTGTCGGGGTGAGCGGCCAGGCGAAGTCATCAATGAGATGAAACCCAGGGAACGGTTTTTCCAGCTGCTGGACACTGTCCGCGTAGACCGCTTCATCGCTCGCATCGGTGGTCAGTTCCCCACCGGCGATCACCAGAGTCGGGACATTCCCCTCATCTTTCGCCTTTCCGACAGCGATAAGACGCACGCTGGCATCACCGGCGAGCGCCCCCAGTTCTGCGCGTTCCTCTGGGGTGACGAGCCGCCATCCCGACGCGAGACTCACCACCACGTATCCCCCCGCCTCTGCGCATGATGAAGCACCCACGCCTCCTGATCAATGTTTCCGCTCTCATCCAACAACCCGTGCCGCTTGGCATACTGCCAATCGGCATACACCCACCGAGGAAACCTGATTGGGAGAAGAGCGATCAAGAAGACAAGAAAACAAAGCATCATCAAGCACGCAAGACCGAACGTCAGCCATGTTGGCACAGACTTTTCTATGAGGACAAGAAGAAGATAGATAAAACATAGACATGTAAAAGCTGGAGAACTAATGGCAGCATAGTTCTTTCCGATACGCCCACGCCCGTTCATCCGACGCCACAACACAGCGACCTTGCTGTCGGTAAACATTTCAACATACCAGGTAACAACACCAAGAACACCAAGAATCAACGCGCAGAGACAACCAAGTAAATTATCTTTCATAAGCCATCTTTCATTACACAGCACCTACAATATGATCTACAGCTTGATCATTGATCGCATCACCAGCAGATTCACCAAAGTAGTGCCCGATCAGCCCGCCGGCGAGCGCCCCCAGTTCTGCGCGCTCCTCTGGGGTGACGAGCCGCCATCCCGACGCGAGACTCACCACCACGTATCCCCCCGCCTCTGCGCATGATGAAGCACCCACGCCTCCTGATCAATGTTTCCGCTCTCATCCAACAGCCCGTGCCGCTTGGCATACTGCCAATCGGCGTAAAGGACGTTTGGGAACCTGATTGGTAGGAGACTGAGGAGAAATACAAATACAAGCAACATCATCAAGCATGCGAGTGTGAACAGTAGCCATCCAGGGGCAGCTATTTCCTTTAGGAGTCCAACACACAGCGCAATGTAACTTATGCACGTTATGGCTGGAGCCCCGACTGCAGCAACATTCCTGCCAATCCGCCCCCTCCCATTCATTCGTCGCCATAGTCTTGCTACTTTCCCATCAAGAAACATCTCGGCATACCAGGTGACAGACCCAGTAAGCGCCATGGCGAGACAGCATAGATAACCAGTTGGATTCTCTCGCATAGCTCAGACCTTACCCAATTGACTCAGCGATACGATCGGTTCCCTGCTCGTTGATGAGATCACCAAAGTACTCACCCCCATAGTGTCCTGCCAATCCACCGATGACCCCTCCGACGAGACCGCCAACTAGAGCGCCCACGGGGGCAAACGGTCCTGAGCATGCGGCACCAACAGCCGCACCAACTTTTGCCCCAGCAACACCCATGACGAAGGTTGCGCCACCAGTTGTCACTCCTTTAACGCCAGCTCTCGCAACCTTGTGTCCCTCGCTCCACTCGGGGTGCTGAACCGTATCGGTTTGATACGTATCGTAGGCGGTGATACCACCATCGACAACAGCACCCGCCACGCCAGCAACCTTCCCGATTTTTCCGGCAATCGGAGCCACAACGCGTGTCCCCGTTGGTTCCAGCCCGTGCGCTCCCGGCGGCCGAAACTTCCACTTCGACAGATCACCCCTGGCGAGGAATCCCTCTGGAGCCTCGTATAACCCACTGAAGTGCTGCATCGTGAGCGCGACTGTCGACTGCCCGAGAAAATCTAACAGCCCCAATGCATAGGGGACAGCGATGGCCAGTCGATGCTTCTCACTCAGAACAAAGTGTTCTTTCAGCCCGTCGAACACCGGCTTAATCCACTGCTCATACGTGCCAATTTTGAGATCATCGAGCGCCAGTGAGAACACATACTCCGCGCGCTCGTAGTTCAGCCGTTGCTCCCGCGCCCTGACGCTGAGCTCGCCGAATACTTTGCTCAGCGCCGCATCCTGCTCGTCCGGCAGGATCACCGTGTGCCCCTCGACGATCAGACCACCCGCGGCCGCAGCCTGAGCAATCCCCTGATACTCGCCCCGCACCGACCGCATCGACCACGCCAGGTCCGAGACGGCCAGCTTCAACGCCTTCAAATCCGCCGCCATCTCCTCGTATGTTTGCGATGTCGTCAGCAGATCCTCGTTGCACCGATGCACGAGCAAGGACTCCTGCTGGGAGACGATAGCCGAGGCGCGCGCCACATCACCATCGGCCCGAGTGAGCGCGCCGATCGATTCCTCACAGATCGTTTCAAAGGCAAACAGAGCATCGACGTCGATGAGGAATTCCATCGAAAACGAGGAACCCTCAGAGACAGCACTTGCGTTTGTCATCGTGCGTCCAGACTGTCGAGGTACTCGCGGACCGCCGCAATTTCCGCGGCGGCCTGATCATCGGCCTGAGCAAAGGCACTGGAGGCCGCGTCCAGCCCCTGCGCTACGGCGAGCGAACAGAAGGAACTCATCGCAATTACCTCATTGATTCTCGCGATCCTCTCAGAAAGCCTCCCCTCGTTACTGCCGACCCCGGAAGGAGTATCCAGCACGTACGCTGCAACGTTTTCACCCGATGCTTCGAGAATGGAAGATGCTCGCGACACTTCATCGCTATCCCACACGACCTGACCCGATACGCCACGCTCCTTACCGATTGACAGGAACGAAGCTACCCCCCCCCCCCGAAGGTGGCTGTCAAGGGCAGATTCTAGGGATGGTTGCAACACGTTTCATACCCCGAGCAGCAGGTTCGAGGCGTTGCAACCACCACCAGAACCTCCGACAGGGGCACGACCGCTGCGCGCGGCCCGATCCTACGCCGCCCGGGGCCGCGGGGTGTGGACACACTGACAAGAGAGGGTAAAGAGGGGTCCGCTCGCACCCCATACGCTGTTAAAATGAGGGGGAAGGATCAGATAACCGGCGGGCGAGGCGACGGAGCACCGCCGTCGGCGAACGACTCGAGGAGGAGCACTCTATGACACGTCCGAACACCGCTGATTCGCGTGACACCAACGTCAAGTACATCGCGGCGGTCGCGAAGATCCTGCACGCGAACGCCGAGGCGGCTGCGGAGGGGTGGACCGAGGTGGCGCTGCTGGTCAACAAGGCCCCCGACAGCCAGAAGGTCTCCACCTACGCTGCCCTCGAGCGCGGCTCCGAGCATTTCGACGACTGGCTGACCCCATCAGCGTGGGACGAGCTGGGCAAAGTGCTGGCCGCCTGGCAGTTCGAACTCGCCCAGCAGGGCCACCCCAAATGGACTGCGATGTTCCTGGGCGGCGTGCGCGACGGAGGACTGGCGTGGCTGCCTGACTACTCGCCCACCTTCGGCAAGTGGCGCATCCGCAGGAAGCACTCGAACCTGCCGGCGATCCAGGAGGGACTGGAGAAGGCCGCCCGCCTGTGAGTGCCCCAGCCTCCGGGCGCTCCCGCCTGTGAGTGCCCCAGCCTCCGGGCGCTCCCGCCTGTGAGTGCCCCAGCCCCCGGGCGCTCGTCCGTGCGCCGGTTTCCCCATCCGCGTGCCGGGCCCTCGTTCGCGCCCCAGAACGCTAGTCGCACTGCCCGCCGCGCCCAACCAGCGGCGCGCGACTTCGACCCTCCCGCCTACCGCGGCAAGAGCGCTGATAAACTTATCAAACGCACGAAGCGTTGATAAACTTATCACCATGAGGACTCCACTGGACTCTCCCTTCAGCCCTGGCTCCGACACCGTCCCCCACGTATGGGCGGGGCGAGTCGAGCAACTCAGCGACTGGCGTGATGTCGTGCGCCCGCGTCGGCGCGCGGGCATCCACGAGCGCGGGCGCACCATCCTCGGCGAAGCCGGGTCGGGCAAGTCCGCACTGGTGCGCAAGATCGCGCACTCAGCTGCGGCCGAAGGCGACTGGACAACACCCCAGCTCAGGATCCCCTCCGGCAGCGACCCCGTGAAACGGGTGGCATCGGCGCTCCTGCGCCTGGCGTCCGATGCGGGCCTGCCAAGCGCCCGCGAGCGCCGCATCACCGACCTGCTCGGCCGGGTCGAATCGATCGCCGCCTCAGGATTCGGGCTCACGGTGCGGCCGCACGCAGGACCCGAGCCGTACACGGCGCTTACCGAGCTCCTCGTCGAGATCGGCCGTGCCGCGATTCGCGCCGACGCGGTGATCCTCATCCACATCGACGAGGTACAGAACATCACCGACGAAGCGGCCCGCTCGCAACTGCTCATCGCCCTGGGCGACGCGCTGGCCCACGAGGAGGAGATCGTCCTGCCAGGTGGCCCGCGCGCCTCGCGCGCCCTCCCGATCGCCGTGTACCTCACCGGCCTTCCAGAATTCGCCGACATGGCGGGGGCCAGGACGGGCGCAACCTTCGCACGGCGTTTCCGCACGACAATCCTTGAACCGATCAGCGACAACGACCTGCTGGCCGCGCTCCACCCGTTCGTGACCGAGGGGTGGCAGGTGCCCGGCGGCGAGCGCGTCTACATGGAGGCATCGGCGCAGCGAACCATTGTCGAGCTCTCGCGCGGTGAGCCGTTCCTCTTCCAGCTAGCGGGCGAACGCGCCTGGTACGCGGGAACCAACGACCTCATCACCGCCGAGGAGGTCGCATCGGGGTGGCGCGGTGCCGTCCACGAGGCCGAGACCCACGTGCAGCGCATCCTGGAGCGCCTACCCGCCCGGGAGCGGGAATTTCTCGAAGCGATGGCGCAGCTGCCGCCCTCGGAGCGGACCCTGACGAACATCGCACGCGCACTCGACTACCATCGAGCCTCCGACGCGGGGACGACCGCCCAACGCCTCGACCTCATCCGGCGCGTCATCCGCAGGGGCCGCCCCCACTACACGTTCCGCAACAGGGCGGTGGGCGCCTACTTGGAGTCCGACTGGCCGGAATGACCGCCGACCGGGTTTCCCCAGCTTCCGGCACGGTAGTACCGGACCGCCTCCGCACCGGAGAGGCAAGTGCCAACCACGTCGATGCCGTTCTCGGCGAACACGATGGTCGCCAGGGATGAGGCGACGATGGCGTCGTCATCGACGATGAGAACCCTCATACCGCACCATCCTTGTCTTTCGGAATCGTTGCGAACACTCTCGGTTCTTGGGCGGGCTGAGCGGCCACTATGCTGGTGAGTCTGCTGCTGATGTGATCAATGATCAAGGTGCCAACCGCGTTGCGGAAGAACTAGGATAAGGATTTCTTATGCGGCTCCATTCCAACCTTTGTCATCACCGGAGGCGAACTGACGACCGACGCGAGCGAGGATGAGATCTACGCGGACAGCATCCAGCAAGTACAGGATGCACCGCCCGGATTCCACCTCATTGATGACTTCGCCTGGCCGCTCACCCCGACAGATGCCCGATGGCGTACAGGCGTCTACATTCTCAACGATGTCTCGCTGACGCTCACTCAACTCACATGGATCACGCGCGCCCCGCACGCCGGGCCAGGCTCGCCGCAGCATTCCCTGTGGACCGCGACGTGTACGTGTCCCAGCACTGACTTCCCGGCGGTCATCGACGATTTCATCACCATGGCCCAGACACTGGAGGTAACACCGTGAGTAACCGTGCAGCCGAAGCATCCTCAGCGGATCAGCTCGTCGTCACCGTCGAGCAGGCCGACGCGCTCCTCGACATGATCTCCAGCGATGAAAAGGCTAGCCGCATCTCAAGCGCTGCCCTCGCCAGCGGACTGGTAACGCTCGGGCTGACCAGCACCAACGGCCTGTCCGGCGACGCCGCTCGAATCCTCGAACCCGTGCGCGCAGCACGCACCCGAATCGTCATCCGCGTCGTGTCCCCTTCCATGCCGGGTGCCGTGCGCGACTGGAGGATCTGGCCGACGGAGCCTCGTTCCGTCATCATGCGCTCCGACGTGGATGGCGTGCACTTCAGCCAGGTCGATTCCTGCGAGGTCCCTCATATCCTGGCTTTTGCCACCCTGCTACACGCCGGCCCAACGATCCACGACGGCCCACCTTACATTCCAGCGGACTTCCTCGCGGCAATTCGCTCGCTGAACGTCGGGGGCGCTCAGGAGGTTCTCAACGACCTCGTGACCTACGGTCCCGCCGAGTCTCGCTTCACCAGGGACTGCGTCTCGGGGCATTGGAGCGTGGTGACCTGCGTACGCGAGCAGTTACGTCGTCGACAGTGGCGAACTGGACCGCACTTCGAGTGCTTCGTCACCGACCACATGCACGCGCAAATCCACGCGCCCCTCGATGAAAAAGCTCTTGCACGCATGTCCTCCCATCCGACGCTGGATGCACCTCCACGCGCAGCGATCTGGGCCATGCTGATGGGAGTACTTGCACCATAGCATCCGCCGCACGGGCTCGACGAGGCCCTGGCCGACTTCAAACGGCGACGAGTGAGTCAGCGTTCCTGACGAACGCAAGCGTCCGGCCGCGCTTGCACGCGCGGCTCTTGTCGCATGAGTGCCCTCGAGACAAGGCTATCTCGGTACCCGGCTCTTTCACTCACCTTCGGCGCTGGTCCCGGCTGTGCCACGCTCCTCGCGCCACCTGGCCACGGTGTTCTCGATGCATCGTTCACAGGGGCGGTAGCGTCACACGCCATGCTGGCGGCTGCAGCCCTCCCTTGTTGGCGCCTCGGCCACCGTCGCCTCGCCACCCGGGTTTGGCGCGAAACCTAGACCGCCCCCACTACGTCATCCTGCCACCCCATGAAACCCAAACCACCCCTGCATACATGGTTCTGCCACCCCATGAAACCCAGACCACCCCCGCTACACCACAAGCGCCCATTTCAGCCGATTTACCCGAGGCAGGGGTGGTCCCGGTTTCACCAAGCCACACACAGCCCATGGCAGGGGTGGTCCCGGTTTCACATAAACCGATTCAACCACCATCCGCGCTCCCCCGGTTGCGCGAACCCATGCGCACAACCAACGTCAGTACACATGGCAACGGAGCACGCAAACACACAACAACCGCGTTCAACACGCGGCTCAGTCTCGCAGACTCGCGATCATGTGGACGAGGCGAATCGCCGCCTCATACGCGAAATCCCCGAGCGCACCGCGCCCGGGGAGAGAAGCCAGCTTCCTCACCAAGCGAGACACAACTTTCCCCTCACGACGCAGCAAGCAGCAAAAGACCGGCATATCCTTCGCTCGACAATGCGGTCAAAACCGGGGAACGCGCGCCAATGGCGCGCCCGCAAACGCACACGCCCATCACGCCGAGAATCGATCCCACGACCCGCAAACGCACACGCGCGCGGCCGCCCATGCAAGCAATACGAGCCGTCAGTCTCGCGGCAAAGTGACCGCCGCGTCCGGCGCCGGGGGTTGGGTCCACAAGCCGCGCGCGTCCAGGAAGTCGCGCAGGAACACGGGGCGGTCGGTGATAATGCCGTCGACGCCAACCTCAAGGAGGCGCAGCACGTCGGCCACCGTGTTGATGGTCCACACGTGTACGGCAAGGCCGAGCGTGTGGGCCGTCGCCACGAAACGCTCATCCACGACGCGCACCGGCCCCTGACGCATGGGAACCTGGGCGGCGATCGCGCCCTGGCGAGGCCCCGGCACGTGCCACCACGCGGGATTAGTCGCGCTCTTCGCCGCCCCTACCAGGCGCACGACAGCCTCGGTGCCCAGCGATGTCGCCACCGCGCGCGCCGGATCGGACGCGGCGCGGTCACGCACGGCGCGCAGGCGTGGCTCGGAGAAGGAAGCCACCAGGACCCGATTCGCTGCCCCGTGGGCGGCGATCACGTCCAGGAGCGGCCCCTCGACGCCGGGTTCCTTGGCATCAATGTTGAGGTACATGTCGGGGAACGCCTCGAGAACCTGGGCAAGCAGCGGCATCTGCTCGCCGCTGTCGCGGTGGCGCAGCCGGGACAGGTCCCGCCAGGTCATCTGCGAGATGCGACCGGTCCCGTCGTAGCAGCGGTCCACCGTGTCGTCGTGGGAGACGACGACGTGCCCGTCGGCGGTCAGATGCGCGTCGGTCTCGACGTGGCGGATCCCGGCCTCGTAGACGCGGGTGAAGGCGCTCACCGTGTTCTCGGGGGCTTCCTCCCCTCCTCCCCTATGCGCGAAGACAATGGGGCCGCGTCTCGTCGTTACGGGCATCATGAGCAGGACTCCTGTCCGAGGTAAAGCGCTTTGTTTTCTTTCATCCACGCCTCCGGGTCGATGGGAGTGTCGGAGGAATCGTGGATTTCAAAGTGCAGGTGAGGGCCCGTCGACCAGCCGTTGTTGCCGACCGCTCCGATGACCTGACCGGCGGTGACCGTGTCCCCGAGCTTGACGGTAATTTTGTTCATGTACTGGTGCAGGTAGGCCGAGTGGAAGACCGTGCCATCGGACTTGGTGTGCTTGATCTGCACGTACGCGCCCGAACGGGAGTTCTCGGCAAGCTCCTCGACGACGCCCCCGTAGACAGCAGTGATCGGCGTGTCCAAGGGCGCGGCCATGTCGATGCCCTCGTGGGCGAGCAGCTGCCCGGACACGGGCGAAATGCGGGTCGTGAACGGCGAGGTGATGACGAAGGAGCCCTCGGCGAGGGGCCAGTAGATCGTGTCCGCCACGACCTTGACCTTCCGGTTGCCGTCCGCGCCGTTGCCGATCCCGCAGCCGGTGATGGACACGGGCGCCTTCGCCCTCGCGCGCGAGTTCGCGGTGAGGGTCGCGTCCAGCTGGGTGGCCTGGGGTAGCGCCGAGGAGGTCGCCCAGCTGCTTCCCCCCACCGACGCGCCGAAGGCTCGTGCGGGCACGGTCAGCGAGGAGTCGGATCCGACGCGCCCCGTCATGGGTACGGCGATGGTGGCGCCGGCCAGTCCGGCGACGAGGAGGGCGCGCAGCAGGTAGCCAACGGGGTGGACGTTGCCGCGCCGACGCGGCGGCGACGAGGCGTCCCCGTCCTCGGCGGCACCCGGGTCGTCCTCGCCACAGGACGGAGCGGAGTCCTCGACGCGATCAGCCGCGCGATCCACGGACTCGCGTGCCTGGCCGAGCGCGGGGGTGGCTTCCTCGCCACGCTCACTTCCCGACGCGGCCGCCTCCACGGACTCTCCCTCGCCGACGCCGCTGGCCGCCCGGTCAAGCGGCAGCGCGGAGGTCTCCGCCTCCTCTTCGCCGCGCGTCTCCTGGGAGCGCGCAGCGCGCAGCTGCGATCGCTTCGGCAGCGGACACTCGATGTCGCCCACGCGTTCCCTCTCCTTCATGGTCTCGCTGTTGCCTCGCCCTAATGTACCCCGCTGACCGTTACCTCGTCACGGTCGCTGCAAGACGTCACGTACTTCGCCGACGAGGAGCTCCAGGATGTCCTCCAGGAAGAGGATGCCGAGAACCTCTCCCCCCTCGCGCACGAGAGCACAGTGCACGCCGGTGCGCTGCATGTGGCGCAGCGCGTCCTCGACCTGGTCCTCCCGGGCGACGGACTCGAGGCGACGGATGCGCCACGGGGTGATCGGCTGGTCTCGTTCCTCCCCGCTGGCGTAGAGCACGTCTTTGAGGTGCACGTAGCCGACGATAGCCCCATCCTCGTCGGCCACGGGGAATCGCGAGTAGCCGGTGTGGGCAACCAGGTCCTCCACGTCCGCGGGGGTGGCTCCCGCGGGCAGCGAGACGAGGTCTCCCAGGGGCACCATGGCCGACCCGGCCGTCTCCTCGGAGAACTCCAGCGCGCCGCTGAGCAGACCGAGCTCGTCGGTGATCTTGCCTTCGGCCTGGGATGCCTCGACGATCGAGGCGACCTCCTGCACCGTGTACGTGGAGGCGATCTCCGAGCGCGGCTCGTAGCCGGCGAGGCGCACGAACCAATTCGCGAAACGATCCATGGCCATAATGATCGGGCGCAGCACCCGTCCCAGGCGCACGAGGACGGGCGCCAGGAAGAGGAGCATGCGCACGGGAGCCGCAATCGAGATGTTCTTTGGCACCATCTCCCCGAAGACCACGTGGCAGAAGAGAACGATGACGAGGGCGACCGCGAAGCCGACGACGTGACTGGATGCTTCGGGGGCACCCAGGCGCCCCAGCGGGGACTCCACGAGGTGGGCGATCGCAGGCTCGGCGACGACGCCCAGGGTCGTGGATGCGACGGTGACGCCCAGCTGGCATATCGCCAGCATGAGGGACACGTGGCGCAGCGCGTACAGGGCGTCCCCCGCGCGGCGCTCCCCCGCATCGGCCAACGGCTCGATCTGGGAGCGTCGCGTGGAGGTGACGGCGAACTCGCCGGCCACGAAGAAGGCGTTGATGGCCAGCAGCACGACGGTGACGGCCAGGCTCCATCCGGCGCTCATTGGGGCTCCTCCTCGCCCCCGGGTGCGGGAGTGATCGCAACCTGGGCGACCCTCCTGCCCTGCATCTGACTGACCTCAATGCCGACCCCGTCGACGCTCACGCGCGAGCCGACGGAGGGTATCTCCCCCAGCTCGTTCATGACCAGGCCCCCAATCGTGTCGTAGGGGCCGTCCTCGGGCAGGGCAATGCCCGTGCGCCGGGCGAGCTCGTCGGGGCGCAGCGTGGCGGGCACGAGGAAGGTTCCGTCGGGACGCGGGCGGATGCCCAGGCGCCGCTGGTCGTGCTCGTCCGAGACTTCCCCGACGATCTCCTCGACAACGTCCTCAAGGGTGACGATCCCGGAAACCCCGCCGTACTCGTCGACGACGACGGCCATCTGCAGTCCCTCGTCGCGTAGCTGAACCATAAGGGGGCCGATCGGCGCCGTCTCGGGGACGGAGGGAGCCTCGCTCATGAGGGAGGAGGAGACGACGGGCACCTCGGCGCGGCGTTCGACGGGCACCGCAACCGCACGCCGCAGGGAGACCAAGCCGAGGATGTCGTCGGAGTCGTCACCGATGACGGGGAAGCGCGAGTGCCCCGTCTGCCGGGCCAGATCCAACACGTCCTGCGCGCTGGCTCCCTCCCCCAGGGTGTAGAGGCGTCCGCGGTCCGTCATGACGTCGGCGGCACTGAGGGTCGTCATGCGGATCGTGTTCGTGAAGAGGTCGGCGGTGGACGTGTCGAGGGTCCCCTCCTCGGCGGAGTGCTCGACGAGGGCAGCCAGTTCGGACGCGGAGCGCGCCGAGGAAATCTCCTCCTGCGGCTCGATACCCATGCGCGCCAGCACCCAGTTCGCGGTCCCGCCGAGCACCCAGATGATGGGGCGAGCCACCACGGTGAAAGCCATCTGGAAGGGAACGACGCGGGCGGCCGTGCTCATCGGATGGGCCAACGCGAGGTTCTTGGGGACGAGCTCGCCAAAGAGCATGGAGAAGACGTTGACGAAAGCGGCCGCCACGAAGGCGGCGACGCCGGTCGCCAGCCCCCACGCCAGGCCCGCGCTCCCCAGCAGGCCCGCGAGCAGGTCAGCCAGGGCGCTCTGCGTCGTGTACCCCAGCAGGATCGTCGTCAGCGTGATGCCCACCTGGGCGCCGGAAAGCTGGGTGGACAAGGAGCGGGTCGCTCGCAAGACCGAGGCGGCGCCACGGTCCCCCTCCTCGGCGCGACTGTCGAGCACCGCCTGATCGACGGCAACGAGGGAGAACTCGGCGGACACGAACACGAAGGTCCCCGCCGTCAGGAGGATGCCGAGCAGCAGCATCGCCGCGGTCGTCATCGGCGTCCCCCGCTCACGAGGCCGGGGCGGGTCGCCGAAGAGGTCGCGCAAGGAAGCCCGGTGGAGGTGGCGTCAAAGCCGACAGTGTCGCAGTCCATGATGGTGCCAGTCTAGCCGCCCTCGGCCTCGATCCCCGCGCGCTCTTCCACACACCACCAGCTATGCCAATACTCATTCTCAATGAGACCAAAGGCCCGTGAAGTCCTCGCCAAGTCTCGACAAGGTGTCGTGAAGGTTGTCACTCGGCGGTAGAATCGGAGCCACCTGCCGCGCGGGGAGATTCCGACGCTCGGCGTGACGCAAACGGAGGAATACGTGCCCACCCACACAGCTTCCCAACCCGATCCGCAGTGGTATCTCGCGAAGATGCGTGACCTCTACGAGCGCGACCCCCAGATGCTTGATCCCTCGTGGCGCGCCTACTTTTCCACCGAGTCGGCTCCCCCTCAGCTGCGCGCGGCGCGTCCCCCGATTCCCGACGCTGATCCGAGTTCCCCCAACGAGGCCTCGGCTCCCAGGCAGGCGAGCCCCACCGGGAGCAGCGCCCCCTCCGATGACGCCCAGCCGGTCTCGGTCACGCCCCCCACCCTCGACATCGAAGAGGACGAGGAAAACACGGCGCCGACAGACGCGGCCCCCGTCGTCTCCGTCACGCGCTCGGATCTGCCTCCCGCGCCGCCGGTCGCCCTCGCCGAGGCAACCAGCCCCTACACCCGGCAGCAGCACGGGCGCGCCGCCTTCACGCGCTCCCACGCCGCTCCCGCCCAGGACGAAACCCACGTCCTGAAGTCCGCCGCGCGCGCCACCGCCAAGCACATGGACGCCTCCCTGTCGATCCCCACCGCCACGTCCCAGCGCCAGATTCCCGCCAAGCTCCTCATCGAGAACCGCGCCCTCATCAACGCCCACCTCGCACGCACGGTCGGCGGCAAGGTCTCCTTCACGCACCTCATCGGCTACGCCCTCGTCGAGGCTCTGTGCGAGATGCCCGACCTGAACGTCCGGTACACGCTGCAAGACGGCAAGCCCGCGCTCGAACACCTCGCGCACATCGGCCTCGGGCTGGCCATCGACGTGGCGGACGCGTCGGGGAACCACTCGTTGAAGGTCCCCGTCATTCACGACGCCGACACCCTGACCTTCTCCGAGTTCGTCGACGCCTACCAGGACCTCGTGTCGCGGGCGCGCACCGCCACGCTGACGACCGCCGACTTCCAGGGGGCGTCGGTCACGCTGACCAACCCGGGCACACTGGGCACGACGACCTCCGTGCCCCGCCTCATGGTCGGGCAGGGACTCATCATCGGCGTCGGAGCCACCGACTACCCGGCCGAGTTTCGCGGCGTCTCCCCCAAGCGCCTGGCCTCCCTGGGCATCGGCAAGACGATGTACTTCTCCTCCACCTACGACCACCGCATCATCCAGGGAGCGGCCTCCGGGCGCCTGCTCGGCCTCGTGGACGCCAAGCTCTCGGGGCGCGACGGCTTCTACGAGCGCGTCTTCACCTCCCTGCACGTGCCCACCCGCCCCTACTCGTGGGAGGCGGACTACGAGTACGACCCGAACCGGGAGAAGGGCAAGCCCGCGCGCATCGCGGAGATCATCCACGCCTACCGTTCGCGCGGCCACCTGGCAGCCGACACCGACCCGCTGGCCTACCGCGTCCGCCGCCACCCCGACCTGGACATCTCCTCCTACGGGCTCAGCGTGTGGGACCTGGACCGTCCTTTCCCCACGGGCGGCTTCGGCGGGGCGGACCAGATGCTGCTGCGCGACATCCTGACCCGGCTGCACGACACCTACACGCGAACCGTCGGCATCGAATACATGCACATCCAGGATCCCCACCAGCGCGCCTGGGTCCAACAGCGCATCGAGGGACCGTACGAGTCTCTCTCCCCCGCCGCCCAACGCCACATCCTGGGCACGCTCATTCGCGCCGAGGCATTCGAGGAGTTCCTGCAGACCAAGTTCATGGGCCAAAAGCGCTTCTCCCTTGAGGGCGGGGAATCCCTGATCCCGCTGCTGGACCACATCCTGGCGGACTCCGCGCGCGCGGGCATTCACGAGGTCGCGATCGGCATGGCCCACCGCGGGCGCCTCAACGTCCTGGCCAACATTGCGGGCAAGTCCTACGCGCAGATCTTCGACGAGTTCGAGGGCAACTACATGCCCAACTCGGTGCAGGGCTCGGGAGACGTCAAGTACCACCTGGGAACGTGGGGCGTCTACTCCCTCGACGACGGCCTGGCCACCAAGGTCTACATGGCCGCCAACCCCTCGCACCTGGAGGCGGCGGACGGCGTCCTGGAGGGCATCGTGCGCGCCAAGCAGGAGCACCTGGGAGACCCCGATCTGCCGATCATCCCGATCCTCATCCACGGCGACGCGGCGTTCATCGGCCAGGGGGTCGTCCAGGAGACCTTCAACCTGTCCCAGCTGGAGGGCTACAAGACCGGCGGCACGATCCACATCGTGGTCAACAACCAGATCGGCTTCACGACGGGACCCACGCAGGGCCGTTCCACCGGTTACGCGACGGACCTGGCCAAGGGCCTGCAGGTCCCCATCCTGCACGTCAACGCCGACGACCCCGAGGCCGTTATCCGTTGCGCGCACCTGGCGTTTGAGTACCGCAATGCCTTCCACAAGGACGTCATCATCGACATGCTGTGCTACCGCAGGCGCGGACACAACGAGGGCGACGACCCGTCGATGACCCAGCCCGTCATGTACTCGCTCATCGACCGCATCCCCTCCACGCGCGCCGTGTACATTCGTGGCCTGGTGGGCCGCGGGCAGCTCACCGAGGACGAGGCCCGCCAGTCGATCGCGCAGTACGAGGCGGAACTGGGACGCATCCTCGATGAGACACGCGCGGGCGGGGCGGGCGCGGCCAGCCAAACGAATCCGGGCAGCCGCACGCACGACCCCGCGCTGACCGCGGGCGTGGGCGAGGCCGGAGAGTCGGCCTCCGCCCAGTGGACCATGCCCGAGTCCCAGCTGCCCGGCACCGGCATGATGATCGGCTGGACCTCGGCCGCCGCCCAGGAGCAGCTGGAGCGCATCGGGCGTGCCCACACGCGCTTCCCCGACGGCTTCCACCCCCATCCCAAGCTCCGGCAGCTGTGCGAGCGCCGCCACGACATGGCGTTGGGACGCAGGCCCATCGACTGGGGTTTTGCCGAGCTCCTCGCCTTCGGCACTCTCCTCATGGAGGGCACGGGAGTTCGCCTGTCGGGCGAGGACGTGGCGCGCGCAACCTTCGTCCAACGCCACGCGATCCTGCACGACGCCACAGACGGGCGCGAGTTCACCCCCCTGCGTTTCCTCACCCAGTCCCAGGCGCGCTTCGACGTGTGGAACTCCCCGCTCAGCGAGTACGGCGTCCTCGCGTTCGACTACGGTTACTCCCTCGAAAGCCCCGAAACGCTCACGATCTGGGAGGCTCAATTCGGTGACTTCGCGAACGGAGCGCAGACCGTCATCGACGAGTTCGTGTGCTCGGCCGAGCAGAAGTGGGGCCAGCGCTCCTCGTTGGTCATGCTGCTTCCTCACGGCTACGAGGGGCAGGGGCCCGATCACTCGAGCGCCCGCATCGAGCGCTACCTGCAGCTGGCTGCACAGAACAACATGTGGATCGTCCAGCCCTCCACGCCAGCGAACTACTTCCACCTGCTGCGCACCCAGGCCTACAAGCGGCCGCGCAAGCCGCTCATCGCCTTCACCCCCAAGCAGCTCCTGCGCCTGTCGGCCGCCTCCTCGCACATCGAGGAGTTCACCTCGGGCGCGTTCCAGCCGGTCATCGACGACGCGGCGGGCCTCGATGCCGCCTCCGTGACGCGGGTTCTGCTGTGCTCGGGCCGCCTGTACTACGACCTCGTCAAGGAGAGGGACAAGCGCGCCGACTCCTCGACGGCGATCATCCGCCTGGAGCAGCTCTACCCCCTCCCCGAGGAGGAGGTCGCCTCCGCCCTGGCACGCTACCCGGGGGCGTCGCTCACCTGGGTCCAGGACGAGCCTCGCAACCAGGGGGCGTGGCCGCACCTGGCCCTCAACCTGTTCCCGTCGCTGGAGCGGGGCGTGCGCCTGGTGTCCAGGCCGGAGTCGGCCACGACGGCAGCTGGACGCGCGTCGCTCCACAAGCAGCAGGCAGCTACCCTTATTGCGCAGGCCTTCGAAGGCTGACGAGGAGTCCCGGCCGCCCGGGGAACGCGCGGGACACACCCAGAAAGGAACACCATGCGCATCTGTTTCATCGGCGACGAGCTCGTCGCGGGGGTCGGCGACCCTCGGGGGCTGGGCTGGGTCGGCCGGGTCAACGCCCACTCGACCTTCGACCTACCCGCGACCTTCCTGACGCTCGCGGTCCCCTCCGAGACGACGAGGCAGATGGCATCTCGCTGGGAGTCCGAGGTCCTGCCTCGCCTGGCGGAGGGAGAGCCTCACGGCCTCGTGATCGGCGTGGGTCCGGGGGACATCCCCGCCGGCGTGTCCACCGCGCGTTCTCGCCTGAACCTGGCCAACATCACCGACCGCGCGACGGCGCTGGGCATCCCCAGCTTCGTCGTGGGCCCCCCGCCGCTCGCGGGGGTGGATGCCGCCTCCCTCAAGGCCCTGTCCTCCTCGTGCTCCGAAGTGTGCGCGCGCCGTGGGATACCTTTCGTTGACTGCTACACGCCGCTGGTCGCCCACGACCAGTGGTTTGAGGACATGGCGGCATCCCTGGCCCGCGGACAGGACGGTCAGACCCTGCCCGGCCAGGCCGGCTACGCGTTGATGGCCTGGATCGTGCAGCACCAGGGATGGTACGAGTGGACGGGTGCAACCCCGACGGATTCCTAGAACGGTGCGAACGCTGCTGTCAGTCGCGGACAGCGGCGCGCCGCGACGCCGCTCGCCGACAAAGGGAGAGAACATGGACGCGTGGATCCGGGAGAAGCTGGCGGGTTGGACGGCCACCTGCGGCCTCGTCATCGTCATCGTCATGGTGGTGGCCCTCTGGCGTCATGCCTCCTTCCATAGGCCCCTCTCGTTCCTACTCCTGCTGCTCGTTGCCGTCCTGATCGTCATCGTGGCTAACAGGGTGCGCCGCTCTATCGACCTGCTGACTCCGCCTCGGCACGGTGTCGGCTATCCTTCGGCCGAGAAGCCTTCCTACATCAAGGATTCCCACTCCGCGCCTTCGGGTCGTTCGTCGCCTCGCTCCGATTCCGCCGCGAGCGCGACGCGTGGCACCGAGGCGTCCCCTCTCTCGGCGAGGGGCGCAGCAGTGTCCTCGCCCGGCCAGGGAACCGATCGGCCCGCTGCGGCCCATCCCACTCCGCCCGACAACTACGCGACCATTGACGGCGCCATCAGCCACGCACAACGCTCGGGCTTCATCGTCATCAGCTTCTTCGACGCGGGCGCACCCCTTCCTAGGCGCCTCGACGCCGTGGGCGCGGAGATCCTCTACATGGTGTTCTCCCACGTCGCCGAGGTCGACAAGAACGCACCGATCACGGTGACCGGCGGGGCGACGCAGGAGGAGGTCACACTGACGATCAGCGTCCTGACGAGCAGCGCCGACGTGCTCGGTAAGCGCCGCTTGGGTGAGATCCGCGCGCTGGTCGATGTCCTGGGCGGACGCGTGGACACGGACGTCCAGGCTGGGACGTGGACCGTCACCGCCCGCGTAGATCGCAGCTAGGGCCGGCAGGCCCGCCCCGGCCCGTCAGGAGTCTCCGGAGTCGTGCATGATCCCGGAGACGAAGCGCGCGCTGCGATCGAGGGCAGCCTGCGCCTCGGGGATCACGGGGACCGCGAGCACGTAGACGTGGAAGCCGTCGGGTTCCACGCGCAGGCGCACATCCACCCCGGCGCGGGCAGCCGAGCGCGCGAACTCGATCGTGTCGGGGCACACGATGTCGGCGTCGCCCTGGAAGATCCGCATCGGAGGGAGCCCCGCCGGATCACCGTGCAACGGACTCACGCGGGGGTCTCCCGGGTCAAGGTCACCGGCCCACGCTCGCCCCGCCCACTGCAAGCCGGGCACGCGCAGGATCTTGTCGCGGCCCTGCACGCCCTTAATCGCGGGGTTCGTCATCGCCACGTCGACCCACGGCGCGTACAGGAGGAGGCCATCGACCTGGCGCGCGCCCGCGTCGCGGCGCTGCATGGCAAGGGACAGCGCGAGGCCGCCTCCCGCCGAGTCGCCACAGACGATGACGCGGCCGAACTCGGCCTGGGCCTCGTCAATGATGGTCTGGACGAAGGAGAACGCCTCGCTCGCGGTGTACGCGGGGGCGAGCGGGTAGTCGGGGATGATGACGGGGAGCCCCGTGCGGTCGATCAGTCCCTCCACGAGCGGCCACTGCGCCGCGACCATGGGGTAGACGTAGGCTCCGCCGTGCAGATAGATGAGGGCGCCGCCCGAACGCAGGCCGCGTATGGGCGCCACGCGCGTGACGCCTCCCTGGCGGCTTTCCGTGAAGCGGGCGCGCATCAAAGTGGGCATCGCTGTGTGCAGCGGCGCGGACTCGGCCACGGCACGCGTCGCTTCCTCGCTGTGCAGTACCGGGGGCATCAGCCCCATGACGGCATGGGCAAGACGCATGCGGAGGGACATCAGGCCTCTTTCGTATCGATACATCAGTGCGCGTGCCCGTGGGGATGTACCCGCGCGGCAACACGCTCAAGGATACGCTGCGATTCCGCCCGTGCCGCGTTTTCTTCTCTCCCCACGGGGGCGCGGCGCTTCCGGTTGTCGTCGGCGCGTGGGGGCCGCGGCGAGGACGGGTTCGGCTTGGGCTTTCCCAACGATTGCCACCGGCACGCGGGGGCGCCGCGCCGAGGGGACCCACACGGATAGGT
>ERZ772977.294-NODE-294-length-38213-cov-6.147151_pt1 | contig 38213 bp, 30 predicted proteins | sample MGYA00511131_ERZ772977 | MGnify/ENA primary metagenome ERZ772977 (study PRJEB29015, sample SAMEA2737935) | human oral metagenome | biome: human oral; feature: human-associated habitat; material: dental | place: China | collected 2151 ...
TAAAAACTCACCCACTGTCAAGATATGCAGGAGCAATAGGAGCAGCACTGACAGGACTTTTAAAACAGAAAATCATTCTTGAGCCCTAAAATTAAGAAATAAAGAAATAAGACAGTTTTTAAAACTGGATAAGTAGAGCTACACAAACATAGTTAAATAATAAATTTACATATATTATTTAAAAAATCAAATTAAGAATGGAGAGATCAGATGAAGAAATTTTTGGAAAAATACCCTCTTCCTATATCAGGATTGGCATTGGGTATAGCAACTTTAGGAAACTTACTGAACAACTATGGAGCAGGTTACAAGGTGGTATCTGGATGGATAGCGCTTATAATGATGGTAATCCTGACAGTTAAAATTCTTTCGAACATTGAAGGATTTAAAAAGGCTATGGAAAATCCTGTTATTTCAGGAGGTTTTGCAACATATTCAATGGCAATAATTGTTTTGTCGGCATACATTACACCTAAATCACCATTTAAGCCTGTGGCTAATATTGCGTGGTATGTAGGAATTGCAATTCATGTACTGCTTATTATATGGTTTACATTGAAATTTGCAGTAAAGAAAAATATAGCAACTGTATTTACTACATGGTTTATCGTATATGTTGGAATAGTAACAGCTACAGTAACAGCACCAGCTTATAAAATGCCTCAAATAGGTCAGGCGTCTTTCTGGTTTGGATTTGTGACTTATATGATTTTACTGCCATTTGTTTTTTACAGAGTGGTAAAGGTAAAAAATATTCCTGAGCCTGCACAACCTACATTTGCAGTATTTGCTGCACCTGCGGCACTGTTACTTGCAGGATATATGGCTAAAACTTTCCCTGAAAAAAATCTTATGATAGTTTATTTCTTATTATTTTTAACAATCTTATTATACGTAATGGTTTTAGTTTCATTACCTAAATTGTTAAAATTACCATTTTATCCAAGTTATTCAGCATTTACTTTCCCTACTGCAATAAGTGCTCTTGGATTAAAACTGGCAACAAAATTCCTTAAGGAATCAGGAGCAAATGTGGCAATGCTTGCTAAATTAGTAAGTCTGGCGGAAATAGTTGCAACAGTAATAATAATATATGTTATGATAAGACATATTATGTTTATGCTTTCAGAAAATAAGTAAAAATAAAAAAATTAGAGAGGAGAAGGGACTGCTCTTATTGGGGAAAGTGTGCTCCTGTGATTTATGAAAAGAAAAATATTGTTTATATTGCTTCAAGTTGTTTTATGTTTATTTTTACTAAACTGTTCAAAACAGTCAAACGATGCAACAGCACCGACTGAAAAAAGTGAAAAGGTTAAAGATACTTTAAACTATGGAATTTCAGTTTCACCTGAAGGGAAATTTAATCCATTAGTTTCAAATACTCAGTATGACGGATATGTTAATACTCTAGTATATGATTCTCTTTTGAAATTAAATTCAAAAATTGAACTTGAACCTTCAATGGCTGAAAAATATGAAATTACTGATGAAGGGAAAAAATTAGTTTTTAAATTGAAGTCAGGAATTAAATTCCACGATGGAAATCCTGTAACTTCAAAAGATGTGAAGTTTACTCTGGAATCTTTAGCTAACCCTAAATATGAAGGGGATTTAGCAAGTTATGTACAATCTATAACAGGATTCAAGGAATTCCATGAAGGAAAAGCTACTGAATTAAAAGGAGTAGTATGTCCTGATGACAATACAGTGGAAATAAATTTTGATACTCCTTATTCACCTGCATTAATCAATATAGGAACTTTAGGAATTTTACCTGCTCACATATGGGGGAAAATTGATATTGAAAAATGGGGAGAAAATAATGAAGCTATTGCTAAACCAGTAGGTTCAGGACCTTATAAATTTGATTCATTTAAAGTTGGAGAATTTGCGAAATTAGTTGCCAATGAAGAATATCATAACGGAGCTCCGAAAATAAAGAATTTTGTATTTAAGGTTGTAAACGAAGAAACTTCAAGTGCTGAACTTATAAATGGAAGTATTGATTTAGTGGAACTTTCAAATATAAAAGCAGATGATGCAAAGACTCTAAATGAAAAAGGAATAGAAGTATTAAAATATCCGAACTCAAAAATACAGTACATGGGATTCAATTTGAGAAACAAAACTTTACAGGATGTAAAATTAAGAACAGCAGTTGCTTATGGAATAGACAGGGAAGCTCTTGTAAATGGGTTACTTGAAGGGAATGGGGTAGTAATAAATACACCTATGGTTCCATCATTGTGGTCATATCCTAAAGAAGGACTTGTTGAGTATAAATTTGATATAGAAAAAGCAAAAGCTCTTCTTAAGGAAGCAGGATATGAAGATACAAATGGAAATGGAATAGTAGACAAGGGAGGAAAAGACCTTGAGCTTACTCTTACTGTTCCTACAGGAGATACAATAAGAGAAAAAACAGGAACTATAATTCAGGACAATTTAAGCAAAATAGGAATTAAAGTAAATATAGAGGCAATGGAATTTAAGGCTGTAATGCAAAAAGTTGTAGGAGATCATGAATTTGAAATGTATCTGATGGGAAATACTCTTGAAGCAGATCCAGATCCTACACCAAACTGGTATTCTACACAGGCTACTGATGAAAAAGGTGTTTTTGGATGGAATATCGCAGGATTTAAATCTAAGGAAGCTGACAATCTGATGGATTTAAACAGAAAGGCAACAGTTCTTGAAGAAAGAGCAAAAATCTTAAATGATTTTGGTAAACTTTTAAATAAAGAATTACCATGGGTACCATTATATGCTTCAGACATAGTTAAAGCATATAACAAAAATTTAAAAAATTATACACCAAATACGTTTGCAGGTTTCTATAATGTTGAAAAATGGGAATTTGGTAAATAAAAATTTTAAACTTTAAGGACATGGAAGAGGAAAAATGAAAAAATACATAACTAAAAGAATAATAACATCTATTATAATATTATTAGGAATCTGTATTTTTGTATTTGCGTTACTTCAGATTGCACCAGGAAATCCCTACATTGATTCAATGAAACCGGGAATGACTCCTGAGCAGATTGAAATGATGCTACAGAAAAAGGGTTATTATGACATGCTTCCTATAAAATTTTTAAAATGGTTTTCTTCCGTTTTAAGATTTGATTTGGGATATTCCATGAAATATGGACAGTCAGTAATATCGTTAATTATGGAAAAAATTCCTAACACCCTTTTTCTGACTCTACCAGCCTTGATAATAGGACTTTATATTGCAATAGTAATAGGAAGATACATTGCATATTATGATGGACTTTTAAACAGAATAGTTGATATATTGAGCAGTATAGGAATTTCAATGCCAACATTTCTTTTTGCAATATTACTTATAAAATGGCTGGCATTTGATTATCCCCTGTTTCCTGTTTCAGGGACAGGAGTTCTTTCGGAAACAATTACAATTGATACTATTTTTACAAAAATTCATCATGCAATCCTACCTGTTATGGTTCTGACATTTATCCAGTTTTCATATTTTGTAAGATATATAAAGGGATATATGCAGTCAGTGAAAAATGCTGAATACATAAGAACTTATCAGGGATTTGGAATGACAAGGTATCAGGCTTATAAAATAATAGGATTTAGAAATATACTTCCTCAGATTTTTACAATGATTTTTATGGAAATCCCTAACCTTATTGCAGGAGCCCTAATAACAGAAACTGTATTTGTTTGGCCTGGATTAGGGAAACTTAACTATGATGCAGTATCCTACAGGGATTATCCTCTAATTATGGGAATTATAATAATAATTGCATTTACTGTCCTGACTTCTAATTTTTTATCCGATCTTTTAAATTATTATCTGGATAAAAGGATAGGAGTGTAGGGATGAAAAAAAAGAATTATAAGTTAATATCAGGAAGTATAGTATTTTCAGTGATAGTTCTGTTTATTTTTATTGGGCCTCTTATTTATAAAGTAAATCCAAATACTACTGATGTGATGAAAATTGAAATTAAACCAAATGGAAAATTTCTACTGGGAACAGATGCTACTGGAAGGGATATACTGGCAAGACTAATGGCAGGTGGTAAAGTGTCGCTGACAGTTGGAATTTTGGCGACAGCAGTAAAAATAATGATTTCCTTATTTTTAGGATTTATTTCCGCCTTTTTTGAAAAACTGGATTCCTTAATAATGAGAATATGTGACGTATTTATGTGCTTTCCATTTTATATACTTGCAATTTCTGTTGCGGCATTTATTGGACCTTCCATTAAGAATTTGATAATAATTATAGTGTTTTTTACATTTTCAGTTCCTACGAGGTTAATAAGAACGGAGATAAAGACACTAAAGGATAAGGAATTTATCCAGATTTTAAAGATAAATAATGAAAAGACAGGAAGAATATTAATAAATCATATAATTCCTAATTTAAAAAATACAATTTTCGTAATTTTTACGACTTCAGTTGCACAGGCTATACTTATGGAATCTTCCTTATCATTTTTAGGAATGGGAGTTCAGGAGCCACAAGCCAGTTGGGGATCCATGCTTTCTGTAACATTGAATATTTTAAATATACAGAAAAAATGGTGGTTATGGTTGCCTGCAGGAGTAGCTGTCTTACTTCTAGTTTTCTCAATAAATCTAATAGGGGAGGGGCTTAAGGATGCTGGAAGTAAATAATTTAAAAATATCTGCAAATGATAAAATTCTGGTTGACAATGTGAGTTTTAAACTTAATAAAAATGAAACACTGGGGATAATTGGCCAGTCAGGTTCAGGAAAAACTCTTACGGTTCTTTCCACAATGGGACTTCTTGACAGGAATATATATGAAATTTCCGGAAGTATAAAATTTATGGGTCAGGAAATTTTAGAACTGAATGAAAAGGAAACTGCATTAATAAGACTTTCTGATATAGCAATGGTTTATCAGAATCCTTTTAATACATTTTCTCCGGTGGAAAAGATAAATAAGCAATTGGACAGAATTTATAAAATAAAAAAACTTAAAAGAGATGATATAAAGATAAAGTATCTGCTGGAAAAGGTTTCCCTAAATGAGAGTTATCTTAAGAAATATCCTCATGAAATGTCAGGCGGAGAACTTCAGAGAATGGTTATTGTTACAGCACTTTTACTGAATCCTGAAGTTTTAATATGTGATGAACCTACAACATCTCTTGATGTTAATACAGGAAAAAGTATAATTAAACTTCTGAAAAAGCTGCAAAATGAAGAAAAATTTTCAATAATATTTATATCCCATGATTTAGATATGATAGAAGATATATCAGATGAATTGATAGTAATGAAAAGTGGAAAAATTGTTGAAAAAGGGAAAGCATCAGAAGTTATAAATAATCCAAAAGATGAGTATAGCAGAAAATTACTGAAACTTTTTAAGTTAGGAGATTAAATGCTGGAAATAAAAAATTTGACAGTAAAATATGAAAAAACAATACTGGAAAATGTAAATTTGAAATTAGACAAAAAAATATATGGACTGATGGGAATGACAGGTTCAGGAAAAACAACCTTTATAAAGGCAGTTTTAGGACTTATAAAATATGAAGGGGAAATCTTGCTGAATGGAAAGCTTTTGGATGTAAGAAGGAGATTTCAGGTGGTTTTTCAGAATCCTTTTAATTCATTTGATCCTAAAAGGAGTATAGGATTTTCAATATCTGAAATTATAAGGCTTAACAACACAAATTATAAATTAGATGAGCTGGCTGAAAAAGTAGGAATAAATACTGAATTTATGGATAAATATCCGTCAGAACTGTCAGGTGGGGAATTGCAGAGACTCTCAATAGCAAGAGCACTGGCAGGAAATCCGGAAGTATTTATTCTTGATGAGCCGACATCGGCTCTTGATGTGGAAAATCAGAAGAAAATTTTAGATATATTAAAAGAAATTAAAGATGTTACGATTATATTCATAAGCCACGACATGAATGTTCTAAAATATCTTTCTGATGAAATTTTAGTACTAAATCCAAAAAAGAAAAATATCGAGTATAAAAAAGTAGAATAAGTTTAATTATTATGTTATAATTTGTATGTACAACGTAAGAAGAATGAGTTAAGAGATTAGGGGCTTATATAAATGTGCTAAATAATAATGTTATACATATTATTTAAGAAAAAATACACAGGAGGAAAAAAATGAAAGATTATTACAGATGGGCAAAGGAATTTTCAGATAAACACATAGCACCTTATGCTGATGAAATAGACAGAGAAGGAAAATTCCCAAAAGAAATTTTCAAAAAAATTGCAGAGGAAGGATTTTTTAAAATTCTTGTTCCAAAAGAATTCGGTGGAGAAGGGGCAGGAATAAAAGAACATGCTCAAGTAACACAGGCATTTGCTGAAGGAACTGCAACTGCAGGACTTTGTTATACAATGAGTAATGTTGCATTGAAATTTACATTAACTTTCGGACGTGATGAAATAAAGCAGCAAGTTGTAAAGGACATAATGGAAAATAACAAATTTATGTCACTTGCAAGAAGTGAATTTGGTACGGGAGTACATGTGTTCAACTCCCAAATGCAAGTTGAAAATCACGAAGATTACAGTATTATGAACGGATCGAAAAGTATGATCACTTCTGCTAACTATGCTTCATATTACCTGATTTCAGTTCCGGCTGATGAAAAAAGAGGGCCTGTAAACTGGCTTGTACCTTATGGAACTGAAGGGCTTGAATTTAGCGAAAGTGACTGGAATGGACTGGGAATGAGAGGAAACAACTCATGTCCTATGCACATGAAAGATATGAAACTGGATAATAAGTATGCTATTTACATAGATAGACAAAAAGCTAACCAGAAATATCCTGTAAATATAGATGTTATATACTTTATGGCAGGACTGACTGCAGTTTACACTGGATTAGGGAAAACTATATATGAAGCTGCAAAAGCTCATGCTTTAAACAGAAAATACCCTGGAGATAAGACATTGGCAAATATTGAAACTGTACTGCTTCATATATCGCACCTGTTTAATAACGCGTTTGTGGCGGAAAGTGCTCTTAATGCTGCAACAGAAGCTATGGCAAACGAAGAACCTGATGCATTTGAAAAAATAATGACTGCAAGGGTGACAGCTTCATTAAACTGTGTTGATTCAGCTAACCTTGGAATGAGAATAGGTGGTGGAGCTGCATATAACAGCAAAGGGCCTTTATCAAGACTGATGCGTGATGCACTTGCTGCACCTGTAATGTTCCCAAGTGTAGATGTACTGCGTAACTGGGTTGGAAAAATTATCACTGGTCAAAACTTGATGTAATATTACAATAACATTTAACCATAAAATAAAATAGGAAGGCATGAAATACTGTTTGGGTCTATGACCTTTGAGACAGTTCTGTACTGTGTTTCAAATTTTGCATATAAGATTTGGGATGCAGTACGTTCATGTCTTTTTATTTTATTTCTGCAGTTATTAAAAATACATATCTGAGAAGAAGACTGTCTTCAGTTTATGTCACACAAAAAAATAAGGTAATTAAAATAAAATGTTGGGATTAAAAAGGGTACAATGACATAAATAATATGAAAATACGATATTAAGAGGAAGGTAAAAAAAGTATGAAAGTAGGAAAATCAAAATGGTTTCTGCTTATGCTGGGGGTGTCAGTTTTAGCGACGGCGGCAGAAAATGATGTAAATAAATCTGAAAAACCGGCACAACCGCCAATGGAGATGAAAAAGGAAATGAAAATTGAACCAAGTAATAAAACATCAGAAGGATATAACCTGAAATTTGATGTAAATGAAAATTATACAATAAAAACTGCAGAAGTAAATGGAAAAACAATAACTTACAGGGCATATGAAAATATAGTCTATGTAAAAAATCCTGTGGATATAAATTATCAGACTATAAATATTTATATCCCTACAGAGTATTTTAATGGTCAGAGTATTGGAAAATATAATGAAAAGACAGCACCTATATTTTTTCCAAACAGTGTAGGTGGATATATGCCTGGAGCGGCTGGAAAGCTGGAAGTTGATAAAAGGACAGGAAAAGAAAATGCATCACTTGTAGCATTATCGAGAGGATATATAGTTGCCGCACCTGGAGCAAGAGGAAGAACCCTCAAGGATGACCAGGGAAATTATACAGGAAAGGCACCTGCTGCAATTGTTGATTTAAAGGCTGCTGTACGTTATCTTCATTATAATGATAAAAATATGCCTGGGAATGCAAAGAAAATCATATCAAACGGAACTAGTGCAGGTGGAGCGTTGTCTGCATTGTTAGGAGCAACTGGAAACAGTAAGGATTATGAGCCTTATTTGAAGGCACTTGGAGCTGCAGATGCAAAAGATGATATTTTTGCAGTGTCGGCATACTGTCCGATTACAAATCTTGATCATGCCAACGAAGCTTATGAATGGATGTTCAATGATGTGAAAACTTATAAAAAGATTGAAATATCAATGCTTGATTACAATGTAGAAAGAAAGTATACAGAAGGAGCACTTACTGAAGATGAAGTATCACGTTCGAATGATTTAAAGAAAATGTTCCCTTCATATGTAAACAGTTTGAAACTGAAGGACAAAAATGGAAAAGTTCTTACACTGGATAAGGATGGAAATGGAAGTTTCAAGGAAGAAATAAAAAGATATTATATTGAATCGGCAAATAAAGCACTGGCTAACGGAACAGATTTATCTTCATTTGAATTCCTTACAATTCAAGATGGAAAAGTTATAGATTTAGATTATGACAAGTATATAGCTTACATGGGAAGACAGAAAACACCGGGAGCATTTGATAATGTTGATTTATCTACAGGAGAAAATAACCTTTTTGGAGATAAAACTACTGATAACAAACATTTTACAAAATATATGAAGGAACACAGCACAGTAAACGGTCAGATGGCTGATAAAAATATAGTGAAATTAATGAATCCTATGAACTACATCGGTACAAATGGAGTAACTTTACCTAAATACTGGAGAATAAGACATGGAGCAGTGGATAAGGATACTTCTCTTGCAATACCTGCCATACTGGCACTGAAACTTGAAAATACAGGTAAAAAAGTGGATTTTGCTTCACCATGGGCAACTCCTCATTCAGGAGATTATGACCTGGATGAACTCTGTTTACATGGATAGACAGTATTGTTAAATAGTGATGTAAGAAAAGGTAAAAATCTGTCCTGATACATAAAAAAGCATAGCTGAAAAATAAATTGATGAAAATTAAAAAGTTTTAAAGTTATGCTTTTTTTAGTAAATTTTTTTATAATTTGCCTAAAAAAACTTATTTTAAAAAAAATTAATAATTCATATAAGTATCTAAAATACTGGTTTATATGACGGTTGGATAAAAAAAATAAAAAAAATTGAAAAAAATAGTTGAAATAATTTGGGAAATATAGTATACTAATTAAGTCATGAGAAGTGGTCGCATAGCTCAGTTGGGAGAGCACCTGCCTTACAAGCAGGGGGTCATTGGTTCGAGCCCAATTGTGACCACCATTTTTATGGAGGTGTAGCTCAGTTGGTTAGAGTGCTTGCCTGTCACGCAAGATGTCGCGAGTTCGAGTCTCGTCACTTCCGCCATTTATGCCCAGATAGCTCAGTCGGTAGAGCAAGGGACTGAAAATCCCTGTGTCCGTGGTTCGATTCCGCGTCTGGGCACCACTCAATTATAAACTAATAAACGATATTGCTTTATACCTTGTGGTTTAGAGCATTTTTTTTATATTTTGAAAAAAGGTATTGTAATATTGTGAAAAAAATGGTAAAACTAATATAAGTATATTTTGTAGGGAAGTAGGAAAATGAAAAGTAGAAAATTGATGATGTTTCTTCTGGCCGTAGTTATGCTTCTAGTTACAGCGTGCGGGCCTGGAGAGAAAAAAAGTATTAAGAGTGGGGAAGAAGGTGTGGATGCTTCAAAGTTTGCAATTGAAACGACAAATAATGCACCTGCAGTAGCGGATGCTGTTTTAAAGGTTGCATTAGTAAAAGATTCACCTCTGGTAGGGATTTTTTACACTAATATCGGTCAGGGAGATGGTTATGACGGAGATTTGATATCATTATTCTTTAATAACCAGATATTTGATACGGATGAAAACTTTGAAATTACAGATACTGGATTGTCAACACTTAATGTTGATATTCCAAACAAAAAGGCTACAATAAAAATAAAAGATGGTGTAAAATGGTCTGACGGACAGCCGTTAGTAGCTGATGATATTATTTATACGTTTGAAGTAATTGCAAATAAGGATTACACAGGTGTAAGATTTGATGATGAAAGCTTAAAGGTAGTAGGAGTAAAAGAATATCATGAAGGAAAGGCTGATAGTATCTCGGGATTGAAAAAGATTGATGATAAGACAGTGGAAGTTTCCTTTACTGAGTTAGGCCAAGGAATATACACTATAGGAAATGGTCTGATAGGATCAGTGTTACCTAAACATTATTTGAAGGATATACCTATAAAAGACCTTGAAAAATCTGAAAAAGTAAGAAGTAAAGTATTAACTTTGGGAGCTTATACAATAGTAAGTAATGTACAGGGAGAAAGTCTGGAACTGAAAGCAAACCCATATTACTTTAAAGGTAAACCAAAAATTGAAAAAGTTACAGTGGAAGTAGTAAACTCGAATACTATAGTTTCTGCATTAAAGGCAGGTAAATATGATTTGGCATTACGTATTCCAACAGATCTTTATAAAACATACAGTAATTTAGATAACCTGGAATTACTTGGAAGACAGGAATTATACTATTCATATATGGGATTCAAAGTAGGTCATTTTGATAAGACAAAAGGGGAAAATATTATGGATCCTAATGCAAAAATGGCAGACAAAAACTTGAGACAGGCTCTTGCTTATGGGCTTGATGTTGACCAGATGACAAAAGCGTTCTACTATGGTCTGAGAGAAAGAGCAACAATGTCAGTACCGCCAGCATTTAAGAAATATTATTCAAAAGATATAAAAGGATATCCTTATGATCCTGAAAAAGCTAAAAAGTTATTAGATGAAGCAGGATACAAAGATGTAAATGGAGACGGATACAGAGAAGATAAAAACGGAAAACCTTTTGAAGTAAGAATAGCTGCAATGGCAGGTGGAGATATTGCTGAACCATTGGTGCAGTTCTATATCCAGCAGTGGAAACAGATAGGGATAAAAGCAGTGCTTTCTACAGGAAGACTTATTGAATTTAACAGTTTCTATGATAAAGTAGATGCCGATGATCCTGAAATAGATGTATACTTTGCCGCATGGGGAGTAGGAACAAACCTGAATCCATTTGAATCTGCCGGAAGAAAGGCCGCATTCAACTATACAAGATTTGTTTCAGAAGAAAATGATAAGCTGATGGCAGAAACTTCAAGTCCTAAGACATTGGAAGACCCTAATTATAAGGCAGAAGCTTATAAAAAATGGCAGGAATATTACATAGATCAAGCAGTTGAAGTACCTCTGACTTTCAGATATGAAATTGTTCCTGTAAACAAAAGGGTAAAAAATTATTACATTGGCCGTGATTCAGACCTTAAAGGTAAAGGAATACAGCAATGGGAACTTACGGCAGCAGAGCCTATAAAGGCAACTAATTAGTGTGTAAATAAATTACTTATGTAAATTAATGGGAGACTGTAAAACTGTTTTTCAAATTTATATTTCAAATAACAGATATTAATAAATTAAGCTGGATAATTCCAGCTTTTTTTGTTATAATCAAATTAAAGACAAAACAGTAAATTTTATGAAATATAATTTAAGGTGGTAGGAAAATGTATAGAATATTTGATAATATCTCCTATGAAATTTTAAATGAAGGAGAAAAATTTGAAATAGCAGGAATTGAGTACGATTCTAGAAAAATAAGGGAAAACTTTGTTTTTATAGCAATGACAGGAAATAATGTTGACGGGCATGACTTTATTCAGAAGGCCATTGACAGTGGTGCTAAAATGATAGTTGCTGAAAAAAGAGTCAATGTATCCGGATATAGCAATTATGAAAAAGTTTCCTTTATACTTATAGAAAATGTAAGGGAAAGTTTGGGAATAATAGCTTCAAATTACTATAACTACCCGCAGAATAAATTGAAAATAGTAGGGATAACAGGGACAAACGGAAAGACTACATCAAGTTACATCCTTGAAAATATACTGGAAAAAACAGCAAGGATTGGAACTACAGGAAACAGAATACTTGATGAGGAATTTGAGACAGTGAATACAACCCCTGAATCTCTTGAACTTATAAAACTGATAAATGAAAGTGTAAAAAGAGGAGTAGAGTATTTTATAATGGAAGTCAGTTCGCATGCGCTTGAAATAGGCCGTGTAAATATGCTGGAATTTGATTCTGCAATATTTACCAATCTTACTCAGGATCATCTTGATTTTCATGGTACAATGGAAAATTACTTCAATGCAAAAAGAAAAATCTTTTCCATGCTTAGAAAAGACGGTACAGGAGTTATAAATATAGATGATGGGTATGGTAAAAGAATAGTTTCTGAAAAATCTGTTAATGGGACAAGCAACACTCAAGATAATACTGTAGGAAGTAAGAAGGAAAATAAATATTTTTCAATAAGTGTAAATGATAAAACTGCAGATTTATATGGAGAAATAGTAAAATACACTAATGACGGTATGAAAATAAAAATTATTCATGGAAAAGATGAATATATTCTGGATGTAAATCTTGTAGGAGAATACAATCTGCATAATATTCTTGGATGTGTGGCTTCGGCACTGTCATTGGGAACAGGAATGGACAAGATTGTAGAAAAGCTTGAAAAGATGCCTTCTGTACCTGGAAGATTTGAAACTGTAAAAAATAATATGAATGTAAGAATTGTAGTGGATTATGCCCATACAGATGACGGACTTATGAATGTAGGGACTACATTGAAGAAAATAACAGAAAATAGGGTTGTCACTATATTTGGTGCAGGTGGAGACAGGGATAATAAAAAAAGGCCTAAAATGGCAAAAGCCGCGGCAAAATTCAGTGACTATATAATATTGACTTCTGACAATCCGAGAACGGAAGATCCTATGGTGATACTGAAGGAAGTTGAAACAGGTCTTACTGAAATAAATTTTCCTAAGGAAAAGTATGTGATTATTGAAGACAGAGAACAGGCCATAAAATATGCAGTACAGGAAATAATAAAGGAAGGGGACAGTCTTCTCATTGCGGGAAAAGGGCATGAAACCTATCAGATTATAGGAAAGGAAAAAAGACATTTTGATGACAGGGAAACTGTAAAAAAACATTTGATATAATTTGTTTTTTTTGCTATACTCAAAGCTGTAACTAAAATATAAATTTAAAGGAGTGATGTCAGAATTGAAAAAGATTGTTTTACTGTTTGGAATGATGTTATTGATGGTTGCCTGTGGAGGTAAAAGTGGAGGAAATGGAGATTCAGGAAGTAAGGAACTGAATATTTACACATGGACGTATTTCATACCGCAGGAAGTAATAGACGATTTTCAGAAGGAAACGGGAATAAAGGTAAATCTGAGCTATTATGACAATAATGATGTTATGATAGCAAAATTAATGTCAGGAGCAAAGGGATTTGACATAGTTTCACCATCTACAGATTATGTTGATGTTCTTAGAAAAAGTGGGCTTATAGAAAAATTGGATAAGAAGAAACTGGGAGAAACTTTTAACAACCTTGATAAGGATGGACTTAAGCTTGAAGAACTTTCAAAAATATATGATCCAGGCTTAGATTACTCAATACCTTATGCATATTTTGCAACAGGAATAGCGGTAAATAAAAAATTTATGAAAGATTACCCTCGATCTTTTGATATTTTCCTACAGGAAAAATATAAAGGGAAAATGACAATGCTGGATGATGGAAGAGAAGTAATAGGAGCAGCTCTTCAGTCTTTAGGTTATCCTTCAGATTCAGCAGATGACAAGCAGTTACAGGAAGCTAAAAATAAAATTCTTGAATGGAAGAAAAATCTTGCAAAATTTGATGCAACATCTTTTGCTAAGGGTGTGGCTACTGGAGAATTCTATGCTGTCCACGGATATGCTGAAAATGTCTATGGTGAACTGGATGAAGCTGAATACGGAAACTTTGACTTCTTTATACCTAAAGGTGCAATGATGTATATAGACAGCATGGCTATTGTAAAAAATTCACCTAATAAGGAAAATGCCTATAAATTCTTAGAATTTATATACAGACCTGAAAACTTCATAAAAGTATATGAATTCTTTAAGACTCCTTCCGTTATAAAAGGTGTTGAAGAAAAATCAAAGGTAAAACCAACTGTAAATAGAGCTCAGGTTGTTGAAAATGCTAAACTTCCTGGAGCATTATCAGATGAAGCAAAAGAAAAACAGGATAAAATATGGAATGAAATAAAACTAGCAAACTAATTAGTTGACAGTATTTCAGAAAGTATGAGTTAAAAAATAGATTTAATAAAAAAATCCAGCTGGAATTTCTTTGAATTTAGAGAGGAATTTTGGTTGGATTTTTAATTGGAAATTTTATGAAAATAATCTTATTCAAATTGCTAATAACTAATTTTTGAGGTATAATAATTAAAAATAATATAGGAGGCTAATATATGAATAATAAAATTAAGCAACGGATTCCTATACTTGTAATAATTTTTTTAGTAATATTCCTAAATAAGGTTTGGGATAGAAGTGGCCCGATAGCTGTTTTAATAGTTGGTGTAATAATATTAAGTATTGTCTTGATAGGGGAAAAAATATTTCAAAAATTAAAAGAGAATAGTAAATCTGAAGGAGATGTCGATTAATGAATAAAAAATACAGAAATATTATAATCATAATAGCATCAGTATCTTCTGCAATTCTTGGAGGACAAGTTATAAATAATTATGGTTGGATAGCAGGAATATTTACAGCTGCATTTATAGGAGCTATTGTCGGTATTGTAGGAAGGGTTGTTATAAAAAAAAGAGGTAATTCAAATAAGGAAAAAAATTAAAAATTTTATTATATAAATATCTAATATCTATAAATTAATAGAATAAAAATAAAATTGTAAAATAAAAAGAAGTTGCCAGAAATTGACAACTTTTTTTATATTGCAATGAAACAAAACGGAGTTTACAAAAGTTCAGATATTTTTACTTTTCTGTCTTCTTCCAAAGACTTAGTAAGGGCATCTGCTGTCAGAATGGAATCTCTTGCGGCAGTACCGTCCAGTAATGGAATGAATTCTTTATCAACTTCAGCACCCTGAAGGACATTATGTAAAAATTCCATTTCCATTTCCATGATTCCATGCAGCCATAAAGGAGGGATTCTATCAGGTTTACCATACATTATTGCACCGTCCATTTCCAGTCCTTTATATATTCTTGTTCTGTCATCATCTTCTTCTTTAGTACGATGAAGCAGGAATTTTTCTTCTTTATCATCAATTTTTAAAGTAACTCCTACATCTTGAAGATCCAGTAGGATAGCTCCTTTAGTTCCTTGAATTTTTACAGAATGATCAGGCCATCTGAATGCAGATCCATACTGTAAAGTTGCAAATCTTTTATTTGGAAATTCAAGTGTTATGAAAAGGGCATCATCTTCATCACCAAATTTTTCTCCCTGATGGGCGATATTTCCTCCAACCATTGTTACTTTTTCAGGCACTCCCATTATAAACTGTATAAAGTCCAGTTCATGTATATGATGATACAGGTGGCCTCCTGAAAGTTCCTTTATTTTTTTCCAGCTAATTTCCTTTTGTTCCTTTTCCCATCCATTTCTCATAGAATGGCAATGTAAAACTTCTCCAATAACACCATCATTTATTAATTGTTTTATTTTTCTTACACCATTCATGAAGTTCATTACATGGCCAGCCATGAAGATTACGCCATTCTTTTTTGTAGCTTCTATCATTTCAGAACATTCCTTGTATGAAAGTGCGATAGGCTTTTCACAGAATACATGTTTCTTATTTTTAGCAGCTTCTAAAACAGCTTCCTTATGTGCTCCATTTGGAGAAGCAACTATTATTGCATCAATATCATCCCTTGCACATAATTCCTGAATGTTTTCTGAAACTTCACATCCAAGTTCTTCAGAAATATTTTTTGTATTTTCCGGATCATAAATGGCAACAACTTTTGCTCCTTCGATTTTATTTAATATTCTTCCTAAATGTGCTCCAAAATATCCGGTTCCTATTATTCCGTAATTTATATTTTTCATTTCTGTAATGTATGATAGTATAAAATAAAATCATACTCTCCTTTCTTCAAATTATGTATATAATTTTGTCCTAATATGTTTACTTAACTGACCCATCCGATAATCCTCCTGCAATCTTGTTCTGTATAATCATAAAGAACACTACTGAAGGCAGGATTACAATTACTGATGCAGCCATCATCTGTCCCCAGTCCAGTATTTCTGAACCTGTTAAAGAGTAGAGGGCTATTGACAGAGGCATTTTTTCAGAGTTATTTATTAAAAGCAGTGCATACAGAAATTCATTCCATGTATTGATAAATGTATAAATGGCAGTTGAGACAATTCCTGGAGACACTATTGGAAGTACAATCTGAAAAAATATCCCGAATTTTCCTACTCCGTCAACCTTTGCGGCTTCCTCAATTCCAATAGGAACAGTTTGAAAAAATCCTATCAGCATCCATATCGCATATGGTATGGAAAACGACAGATAAGTAATAACTACACCAATCCATGTATTAATTAATCCTAATTTTGCCATAACTGTAACGTATGGGACAGCCAGCAGGATAGTAGGAAACATATATGTAGTAATAAGCATTTTTGTCATTTTTTTACCTACTTTAGGGAAAAATCTTACAATTCCGTAAGCTCCAAGGGCTGATACAATTATAGTTATTACAGTGGCTGTAAATGATATAACTAAACTATTTTTTATATTTCTTATAAAATTCAGACTAAACAGAACCTGTCTATAATAATCGAATGTAATTTTTTTAGGAATAAAAGCCAATGGATTGTTGGACATTTCGCTTGAAGGCTTTATGGAAGAAAGAATAATCCATATTAGAGGAAAAACAGCAATTATTGCCATAACAGTTAAAAGTAAATAGATTAATCCAGTATAGATATTATTTTTATAACTGTATTTCATTATTTATCATCCTCTCTTTCCCATCTGTTAAGCAGTTTGAAATATCCAAAACACACAGCCATTAGAAACAGAAGCAGTAGAATAGTGACTGCAGATGCTGTTCCTAATCTTTTTAAATTCCATCCTGTCTTGTATGCATATATTGGTAATGTAGTGGTCAAGTCTGAAGGCCCTCCTCCAGTTAGCAGATAAAGCAGGTCAAAGTTATTGAAAACCCATATTGTTCTTAAAACAACCAGTAATCCTATAACTCCACGTATATGTCTTATTGTTATGTAACGAAATACCTGAAAAGAAGATGCACCGTCAACAATAGCCGCTTCATACTGTTCACGTGGGATAGTTTTTAAGGCTGCCAGAATATTTACCATAAACAGAGGTGCTCCAAACCATATATTTATAAACAGTACTATCCAGAAGGCGGTTTTCGGATCTGCCAGAAAGTTTATGTTTTCCTTTGTAATATGCAGTTGTGTAAGTAAATTCGGTATAAATCCATAAACATCATTTAAAATCCATTTCCATGAAAATGCTATAACGATAGCAGGAAACGCCCATGGGATAATAAGTAAAGTTCTATAAAATCCCGAAAATTTTGGAATTCTGTTTAAGGAAAGAGCAGCTATAAATCCTACCAGAAGCTGTCCTGTAATTGATAAAACAGTCCATTTTATTGAAGTCAGGAATGCATGATAAAATTCAGGGTTAGTAAGGACAAATTTGAAGTTGTCAAACCAGATCCACTTGTAATACGGTCTAATTAAGTTTTTCGATGTAAAGCTGAAATATACACTGGAAATTATAGGATAAACCAGCAGAAGAAAAACTATTAACATGGCTGGTAAAACAAACACCAGATTTATCTTATCGATTTTCATTTTATTCTTTTTCATGAGTATTCCTTTCCTGTCACGTGGCTAGCTGATTATTTTGCCGCAGCAAATAAGTCGTTTAGTTCCTTTTCAGCTTTTTTTGCAGCTTCTTCCACGGGAACATTTTTAAGTATAATTTCCTGGAACATCTTTTCAATTACACCTTGGCTTGTAATTATTCCGGCTTCAGGTTTTGGACCAAATTCCATTCCAATTGCAGTACCTTTATCAACAGCATTGTTAATAACTGTGATTGTATCCTGGAATTGTTTGATTATTGGATTATCCAGGTATGCAGGATCATTTGAAATATCCTTTAAGGCTGGTAACATACCACCTGGAACAGAATGTAAGAATTTAATGTATTTTTCTTTTTCATATAAACTTTCAACAAAAGCTTTTGCAATTTCAGGGTGTTTACTATTTTTCCATACGATTATAGGTATATTTGAAGTTTCTATTCCCCGTTCAGGATCTGCTGCATTTACTTTAGGTATTGGTGCTGCAGCTATTTTGTCCAGTAAATCAGGTGAGTTCTGTTTAACTCCTCCAATTTGGAATCCACTGTTAAAGTCAAAAGCTGTTTTACCTTGATAATAAAGTGTAGCCTGATCTAATACTTTAAAGTTTACAGAACCTTTTGGAGATACTGCCTTATACATATTTACCCAGTAATTTATTCCATCTATGGCAGCCTTGCTTGTAAGGTTTGCTTTTCCGTCTTTAGTTATTAAAGTTTCTCCTGCTGAACGAACATAGAAGTTAAGGAATCTAGTTGCCATCATATCTCCAAGTCCCATAGGAACTGATAATCCATAAACTTGAGGAGGATTATTTAATTTTTTAGCAGCTTCAAATAATTCTGCCCATGTTTTTGGAACTTCAAGTCCTGCAGCCTGTAATAAATCTTTTCTGTACCACATTACCTGAGCGTGTGAATATAGAGGTATGGAATAATGTTTTCCATTCATTTCCCCTTCTGTAAGAGGAGCAGCGTAAAATCTATCTTTTCCAATATGATCAATTACATCATCAATAGGAACTAAAGCATCTGCCTGTAACAGTTCTACAACATGGTTAGGTAAAGCTGTACTTACATCAGGAACTTGTCCGGCCTGTAATCCTGTTGTCCATTTAGTGTAAAATTCAGGCCATGCAAATGTTTCAATTTTAATTTTTACTTTCGGATGTTTTTTCATAAATTCTTCAGCAGCCTGTTTCATGAACTCGTTTCTAGGTCCTTGAGTAAATGAATGCCAGAATACTATTTCTCCTTCAAGTTCTCCTGTTTCATTTGACTGTTTTGAACCTCCGCAGGAAATAATAAGAAATAATACTGAGATAAGTAACAGAATAATCTTCTTTTTCATAATTGTTCCATCCTTTCAATGTTAGATATTAAGTGTTGTAAAATAAGTGAAATATACTATTTTAAGTATATAGTACCTGTGTGAAAATAATTGACGTCAGTTTTTCCTTTTGATTATTAAGAGTATACCTTCATTTTTTAATAAAACAAGATATCTAAAACGATTAATTATAGTAAAAAACGATTAAATAGATATAATTTTTTTAAAAAATTGTACATAAAAAATTGTTTTATAAATATTATGAGGTATAATTAGAGTAAAATGACAGCAGGAGTTACAAATTATGGAAAACAACTCATTAATGAAGGCATTCCATCTGGCTTTTCTTTATGTTGATACATATACCTTCAATAGGGACTGGAAATTTCAGGAAGAAAAGGTACCTTACTCAATGATAAGGTTTATAGTGGAGGGAAATGCAAAATTTATAATAGATGACAATGTATACGATGTGGGTAAAAATGATATTATTTACATACCTGAAAGCTGTAACCTTCAGTGTATGTCTGTTTCAAATCATTTTTCCTTTATAAGTATCAGATTTACTGCTTCCTATTCTATACATGGACTAAAAATATGGTCTGAAATAATGGATTTTGATACACAGATTAAATGTGAAGATAAATTTATTATTGACTGTTTTTATTCAATGATAAAGGAAAAAAATGCCAATAGATTGGGGACTTCCTTTGTTTTAAGGGGATATCTGGAAATAATAGTAGGCTATTTAATAAATATTTCAAAGGAAAAAGGGGAAAGCAGAACATGTAAAATTCAGTATTACAACAGGGAAATAGACAGCAGGGTACAGGCAATTGTAAATGATATGATAAATAATCCCTTTAGGGAATTTTCAACAGAATTCTACTGCAGATTGTCTGATATAAGTGAGGCGTCTTTCAGAAGACTGTTTAAAAAGCATACAGGGAAATCACCAAATAAATTTTTTATGGAAATTAAAATGACAGTTGCCGCAAGAAGAATTCTTGAGACAGACGACAGGATATCAGAAGTGTGTAGACACGTAGGAATTGAAGATGCCAACTATTTCACGAAAATTTTTAAGAAATATTTCAGGGTTTCTCCGCATATTTACAGAAAAATAAGCAGAGGATAAAAAAATATGAAAGATATATTTATTCATTTATCAAAATTTTACTTATGTAAAACAATTATTCATTAAGAAAAAGTCAAAATTCGCCTGAAAAATCAGGCTGATGACTTTTTCTAAATTCATTTTTTTGTTTTACATTGTAAAATTTTAAATAATTCATAAATATAATCTTTCATATTTTTAAAATATTATGTGGATTGTTTGATTTATTACTAAATATTATTTTCCAGCAGTTGTTACATTCTATCTACTGTCTGTATTGATAACAATGACAATCCCTGTTTCAGTATGTCTGCAGCCTTTATTGAAAGTAATATTCTTGCCTGCATTACATCCTTATTTTCTTCCTTCAGTATAGATTTTGAATTGTAGAAGTTGTTGTAAGTTTTAGCAAGATCAAATAAATAATCTGCAATCAGGTTAGGTTTAAATCCTTCATATGCTTTTACTACAACTTGAGGGAATCTTAACAGCATAACTGCAAGGTCTCTTTCAATATCATTCATGTCATCAAGGATAATATCCTTGCTCTTGTCAACCGAAATATTTTCAGATTCCATTTTTCTTAGAAGGGACATTATTCTTACATAAGTGTATTGTAAGTATGGTCCTGTGTTTCCTTCAAAGCTTAGTACTTTATCCCAGTCAAATAATATTGGTGAAGTTCTGTTCTGGCTCAGGTCAAAGTATTTTATTGCTCCTGTTCCGACTATATCTGAAATAATATCCTTTTCAGCTTCAGGTAAATCAGGATTCTTTTCATCTATAACTTTTCTTACTTCTTCCTGTGCTTTATTCAGAAGGTCGATAAGTCTAATTACATTTCCCCCTCTTGTAGATAGGATAACTCCATTTGCAAATCTCATAATACCAAATTGGATATGAACTTTTTCATAATCATAAGGGGCTCCGGTCATTTTTGCAATTTCAAATACCTGCTTAAAGTGTTCCTGCTGTCTTTCATCAACAACATATAGCCCCATATCAGCGTTTAATTCATCTTTTCTATATTTAATAGTCGCAAGGTCAGAAGTTGAATAAAGGAAACTTCCATCCTTTTTCTGAACTATACATGGGTGAAGTTTTGTTTCTTCATCAAAGAAAACAACAAGTGCATCGTCATCTTCCCTTGCAATGTTTCTTGCTTTTAAATCTTCAAGTACGGCAGGCATCATATCATTATAGAATGATTCACCATTGTAGAAGTCAAATTTAATATCAAATCTTTTGTAAATTTTGTTGTATTCATTTATTGAAATATTAATAAATTCCTTCCAAAGGGCGTTGTTTTTTTCGTCTCCCGCCTGAAGTTTTCTAAGTTCTTCCCTTGCAATGTCGTTTAGGGAAGGATCTTCTTTTGCTTTATCAGAGAAAAGTACATATATTCTTTCAAGTTCTTCTATCGGATCATTTTCATAAGCTTCCTTGTCAAGCCAACGTTCGTAAGCAACAATAAGTTTTCCAAACTGAGTTCCCCAGTCTCCTATGTGGTTATCTCCGAAAACTTTAAATCCTAGGAACTGCATAATTCTTTTTATAGATTCTCCAATAATTGTACTTCTTAAGTGCCCAACGTGCATACGCTTTGCAATGTTTGGAGAAGAATAGTCAATTACAACAGTTCTGTCAGTGTTAAGGAATGAAAAATCATATTTTTCCTCCCCTATTTTTTTAATTTCATTATTGATAAAGTTATTTTTCAGATAGATGTTTATAAATCCAGGTCCTGCTACTTCAAGTTTTTCTATAATGTCATCAGCTTCAAACTTTTCTATGATTTCATTGGCTATTTCTCTTGGATTTTTACCTATGATTTTCGAAGTTATCATGGCAAAATTTGTCTGAAAATCACCAAATTCTTTTTTCGTAGAATTTTGGATATCGATTTTATCTGAGAAATCACTGTTAAAAATACGGTTTATATTTTTTTTGAAGAGTTCCTTCAATTGAATAGTAAGTAATTCCATCTTTCCAGTTATATGTTTTGAATTTGATAATTTTTTAGGGAAATAGTTTTACCAAATAAAACATATGTCTCCTTTCCTTATAATTTATTTTATATTATATAATAAATTGCCACAAATTTGAAGACTTTAATTGCTTTTATTTGTATTTTTTGTTGGAAGTTTGACGAAGGTTTATTAAAATTGGCTACAAATCAATAACTTTAAAGCAACTATAAAATGTTTCAAAAAAAAGAAAATATTCTATTTAAAGGAACAAAAATATAAATAGATTTTAAATCTATTACAGTATTTTCAATATATCTTGTAAATTATAAGGAACAAAAACAAAAATAAAATATTTCCTTGAATAATACTTTGGAATTGTATATGATATGATTATAAAAAGCAATATAGGAGAAGAATATGAAGAAAGTAAGAGTTACAGTTTCAGATTTTATGAATGAAATTATTACAGGAGATTCAGAGTATTTTAAACTACCAGTTGGAAGAATAGGGAACATAATTTTTAAATATTACATGGACAAAGATTTAAATAAAGTAGAACTGGGGAATTTTTCAGGTGAAGTTATACAATTTAATCTAAATAAAAAAAATGAAGAAATTTTTATGGACACACTCATAAGAAATAAAATACAGACAGAAGCTGAATATTGGAGAAATATATTTTTTACCTATATTAATAATTTGAGGTATAAACGTGAAGAAATCTTGTTTGAAAATAAATTTAAAGATATAAGGGAAGGAATAAAAGCAGAGAAAAAGATAAAAATAAAATATCATAAATATATTAGGCTTGTGAATCCATATTTCATAAAAGTTTCAGATAGTGAAAATAGGTCGTATCTATTCTGTTACTGTGAAAAAAACAATGATTACAGAAATTATAGAATTTCTGAAATAGAGGAGATATGGCTTACAAATGAAAAAAATGAAATAAGGGATAAAAAATACATTGATGATGTTCGTAAAAATTTTGATCCCTTCTTATCATATAAAAATAGAGTTAAAGTTAAATTTACGGAAAAAGGAATTGAATTATATGAAAAAGTTCTTGCAAATAGACCAAGATTAATTGAAGAAAAGGATGGAATTTATACTTTTGAATGTGACAATAAACTTGCAATGATATATTTTGCACAGTTTTATTCAAAAGTTAAAATTTTAGAACCTGAAGAATTGAAAACAATATTGAAAAAAGAACTTAAAAAGACAATAGAAATATACGAGGATAAGGAGAAAGAAAATGTTTAAGCTTAGAGGAAGTAGAAGAAGAAAGACAGAGGAAGTTATTCAGAAATTCTTAAAAAGTTATGCTGAAAATGAAAAAAGTAAAAATAAAAAAGACTTAAGGGAGTGGCTTATCAGTGAACTGAAAAATGAACTACCCAATAAAAAAAATGAAGAAATAGAAAAAATGGCAGAGGAGCTTATATCAGGAATTAAAATTTATTTCGATAAGAAAAAGGAAGTAGAGAAATATCAAAGTCTTGGTATAAGTAACAGTGACTATGTTGGAGATAAGATCCTTGAAAAAGTTGCAAATGAAATAAAGGAAGCAGAAACTGTAGATAAAGAAGAAATTATTGAAAGTATGAAAGAAGCAGGCAATGTACTGGCTAGTTATAATGAAGCTATGATATATGAGGCTGCTTCGATAGATGAACCACAGCTTGTGGCAGATGCTTTAAGTGCAAATAGTGTAAATAATTATATTGACAATGTAAATGAAACAATAGGTAAGTCTAATGATGAAATACTGAAATCATTGACAACTAAAACAGGTGAAATAAGTCAGAATCCAAATCTTGATGGTTTCATATTTGAGGAAAGGCATGCAGGAACATTTAACATAGATGCTTCAATAAAGGAGCAGAATTACCATGCTGAAGCATTAAAACCTGAAGTTGGAGAAACTTATGGTAAAAATTCTGTTGATATGAGAATTGAGGATTCAAACAGAATTGTTAAAAAATATCAGGCGAAAGCGTATAAAAATGCAAATGAAACTGCAAAATCCTTTTATGATAGACAGGAAGGGTATAAATACAAGTTTCAATCAAAATTAGTTCCCTCTGACCAGGTAGGCGATATTGAAAATTCTGTGGATAAAATAGAATATGGAGAAGTAAAAAGTAAGTCCATAAGTAAAACGGAACTTAAGGATATGCAGGAAAAATATCAGGAAGGTAATAAGGAAGCGGTAAAATTCAGTTTTGAAAAAGATGTGGATACTATTGCAATAACTAAGCAAATAGGAAGGCAGGTAATGGTAAATGGTACAGTTGGAATAGGTATAGGAATGGCAAGCAATATTGGAGCAAAACTTATTTCAGGAGAAGAAGTAGAAACTGCGGAAGTGATAGAAGCAGGAATAAAATCAGGTGCTTCAATGGGCCTTTCAACTGCTGTTGCAGGTGGAATGAGAGTTGCTGTTGAAAAGAAATTTATACCCACAGTTCTTTCAAAATTTTTAGTGAATAATAATGTAATTGGTGCAATAGCGGCATCTTCACTGGATATAATAAAGACGGGATTTGCACTGGGAACAGGAGAAATAACTCTGGGAGAAGCAACAAAAAATGTAGGAACAGCAGTAGGTTCAGCATACGGAGCAATAGCAGCTTCAAGCTGGGGATATGCAAGTGGACTTGCAATTGCAGGAATGATAGGACTGGGTGCAATAGGAACTGTTGGGGTTGTATTAGGAACAGGAGTTGCTCTTGTAGCAGGTGCCGTATGTGGAGTTGTTGGAGCAAAAGCTGGAGGAGCAATAGCCAGAGGTCTAGGAAATATAACAGAAAAAGTAGTAAATGGAGCAAAGGAAGTTGTGAAGACTGGAGCAGATGTAGTAAAAGCTGTAGCAAAGGGAGCCTGGGAAGGAATAAAAAGTGTTGGAGGTATAGTTGTGGAAGGTGTTAAATCGTTAGCAAGTTCTGCTTGGGAAGGAGTAAAAAGTTTCGGAAGTGGAATAGCAAGTTTATTTGGATGGTAAAATTAAAAAAAAATCTGATAAAATGAATGTACTTTAAATTGTTATAAGTAAAAATAACCATAAATAATTAAGGAGGAAGAAAAATGGAAACAAATTTATCAAAATATTTAAGGGCAAGAAGACCTATAATATGGATAAATAGTGGTGATTACAAGGAAATAGATACCATTGTCAAAGAAGCAACGAAAGAATATAAGGATAAAGCTATATACGAATATAGAGCTTTTGGAGCTGTAAATTTTGAAAATAAGGTTAGATGTGAAGAAATAGAAAATTTGTATCATTTTTTAAATATTTTATTTTCAGAAGGCGTAAAAACTAATGTGTTTTTACTTATAAAAAATGCGGAAGAGGAGATGAAGGATGCAAGAAATATAGCTTTTATGAAGAAAATTGCTGAAACAAGATACTTAAATCCAGACTATAATTTTACGATAATAGTAGTAAGTGAAAATGAAACAGTACCTAAAGAACTGGAAAAATTCACTTCTATACTTGATATTCCAAATATGACAAAGGAAGAAATAGAAGAATACATATTAAAATTTTCTGAAACTAATAATGTAAAACTGGATAAGAAAGATATAGGAGAAGTGGCTATTTCACTAAAAGGACTGACAAAACTGGAAATAGATCATGTGCTTAATATGATAATAGAATCAAAGAAAAATATTTCTATTTCGGGAAGAGAGATAATTATAAAGGAAAAAGGTCAAATAATAAAAAAATCTTCAATACTGGAAATAATAGATTTTAAGGAAAGAATAGAAGATATTGGTGGACTGGAAGGACTGAAAGAATGGTTACGTTCAAAGGCACAAATATTTAGAAGACTTGATGAGGCCAAGAAATTTGGAGTAGACACACCAAAAGGCGTACTTTTAGTGGGAATGCCTGGTTGTGGAAAAAGTTTGGCAGCTAAGGCAAGTGCAAGACTTTTTAACGTTCCTCTTTTAAGACTTGATATAGGAAGATTATTAGGAAAATATGTGGGAGAATCAGAATATAACATGAGAGTGGCACTGAAAACAGCAGAGTCAATAAGTCCTTGTATATTATGGATAGATGAGATAGAAAAAGCTTTTGCAGGAATAGATCAGAGCGGTGGGGCAAGCGATATTACAAAAAGACTGTTTGGACAGTTCCTGACATGGTTGCAGGAAAAGGAAAATACAGTTTTTGTAGTGGCAACTGCTAACGATATAACAGCTTTTCCACCTGAATTTCTAAGAAAAGGAAGATTTGATGAAGTTTTCTTTATTGATTTTCCAAATGAAGAAGAAAGAGAAAGAATATTTGAGATACATCTTGAAAAAAGAGGAAAATTGACAGAAAATATAGATGTAAGCAGACTGGCAGAAGAGACAGAAGGTTACTGTGGAGCAGATATAGAAGAGATTGTAAAGAATGCAGTAGAAAATATATTTATACTCGAAACACAGGATGAAAAAGAAAAGAAAGTAACAACACAGGATTTAATAGAAGCTGTTAAAAATATAGATTCTCTAACAAATATTCTGTCTGATAAAATCGAAGTACTAAAGAAAAGTTATAAAAAATTTAAAGTAAAATCAGCTTCTAAAAAACAGGGAATAGGAAAAAGAGGAAGTAGAAAAGGAAAAGCTACAGGGAAAACAACATTTAAAGATATGGTTATAGTAAACGGAGGGAAATATACACCATCTTTTTTCAATGAAGAAAGGGAAGTATGTGATCTGGAAGTGTGTAAATATCAGACAACACAGGATATGTGGATGGAAGTAATGGAGAACAATGCTTCATATTTTAAAGGCGGAAGAAGACCAGTGGATTATGTTTCATGGTGGGATGCTTTGGAATATTGTAATAGACTAAGTACAAAATATGGACTACATCCTGTATACGATTTAAGTCAAAAAGATAAAGGTATACTTAAAATAAATCAGCCAGGTGGTAGAATGGAATATCCCAATTTAGCAGATTTTAGAAAAACAGAAGGATTTAGACTTCCAACAGAAGTGGAATGGGAATGGTTTGCAAGAGGTGGAGAAGTTGCAGTACAGGATGGAACTTTTAGCATGAAGTATGCAGGAAGCAATAATATAGATGAAGTCGCTTGGTATGCTGGAAATTCAGGAAACCAAACTCATGATGTAGGAACAAAGAAACCAAATCAGCTTGGAATTTATGACTGTAGTGGAAATGTGTGGGAATGGTGTTATGATACAGATGGTTCAGGTTATATATCTGAAAAAAATCCGTACACATATGATGAAAGTGAATATAAGAGAAGAATGAGAGGAGCATCTTGCAATAATCCTTATAGAGAGGTATTTTCACGTAATAGTGAGGGTAATAATTGTGCGTATACAAATGTCAGCTTCCGTATTGTCAGAACGATTTAATCTCTTAAATAATAGAGTTACTTGATAAAATTTCATAAGAAATAGTTGATAATAAAGAACTTCATGAAACAAGAAAATTAGAAAAAATCCTCCCATAACTAAAAATAGAGCACCTTCTATGCCAGTAAAATGGTAATACAAATACAAAACTACGAAATAAGACTTTAAATTTTATGGAAATTATTATATACTATATTAAGATCAGAATATAAAATCGTATCTATAAAAAAGATTTATTATAAAAACAATCAAATGTTAATTGGGATTTAATTTATATAGTGTATAATGAATTCAGATCAAAAAGATCTGAAACCTCAATTAACCCCCCCTTTTATAAGACCTCTTTTTTAAGAGGTCTTTTATTTTTTATAAAATCTCAAATATAGATATGTATTTTAAAAAACATTAAAATTAGACTAGGAGGATACAAATGTCAAATCATAAAAATCATTATCATAATCATTATGAAGATAAGAAAATGTCAGCAATGGCTAAATTGATAATATTTTTGTTTATATTGGCCGCAGGGCTTACTGCACTTTCAAAATTTTACTTGGAAGATGCAAGTAAAAAAATATCAGGAGAAGTTAAGGAGCTGAAGGCTGAAAAAGAAACCCTTGCTTCAGAAGTGGGTCAGCTTGAAAAAAGAGATGCAGAAGTTAAAAAAAGCTATAATGATATAATGGAAAAATTAAATCAGAATAAAAAATAAAAATTAAAAACAGGAACTAATAATAGAAATCTTTTAAGCATCGTCTGAAAATTTTAGACACGTTTATTGGATATAAAAAAGAAATAATACTGAAAATAATTATAGAGAGGAACTAAAATAATGAAAAAAGTTATAGGTGGAATAGCATTAATTTTAAGTCTTGCGGGACTTGGATATTCAGGATTTACAATTTACGGTGCTGCAAAAGGTGCCCTTGAGAAAAAATCATTAAACAAGCAGATTACTGAATTAAAAGATAAAAAAGTTAAAACAGAAGCATCTTTAAAAGATGTAACTGAAAAAAATAATAAGCTTAAAAAGGAATATAATCAGCTAAGGGCACAGAGAGGAATAAAGGTTGTATATCTTACATTTGATGATGGGCCTACTCCTAACAACACTCCAAAAATACTTGATATATTAAAGAAAAATAATATAAAGGGAACTTTCTTTGTTATCGGACAGAATCCGGATATGTATAAGCGTATTGTAGATGAAGGACATGCTATTGCAATTCATACATATTCTCATGAATATAAACAGGTATATGCTTCTGTAGATGCATTCTTTGCTGATTTATATAAATTGAGGGATCTTATTAAGGAAAAAACAGGAGTAGATCCTAAAGTTACAAGATTCCCTGGAGGATCAAGTACTACAAGAGTATCAAAGCCAATAAAACAGGGTATCATAAACAGACTTACAAAAGAAGGGTACGTTTATCAGGATTGGAACTGCGACAGTACAGATGCATCAGGAAACAAAGTTCCTGTAGAGAAACTGGTTAAAAATGGAGTATGTAATGTAAGGGAAGTGAACCTTCTTATGCATGATGCTTATGCAAAAACAACAACAGTTGAAGCGTTACAGAAAATAATAGATGCCTACAAGGCTAAAGGGTATGTCTTTGAAACATTGACAGTAGACAGTCCAAAATTCCAGCATGTTAAACAGCCTGAATCAGTTAACTAAGTTTAGTCTAAGTATGTAAACGAAACACTTGTGATATAATATTACAGATTTTAAGGATGGAGGATATTTATATGAAAAAAACAGTGTTTTTTTGCATAGGACTGACAATATCTGCTTCTTTATTCGCAGCAACAGGGTCAAATACTAAAAAAACATCGAAGGCGAAGACGACTGTTACAAAAACAGCTTCTACAAAAAAGTCTGCTTCAACTTCAAAAAATGCGAATGCTAAAAAGGAAACGAAGGATAAGAAAAATACCGAAACTAAAAAAAATACAGGTTCTAAAACAGAATCAAAAAAAGGTACAGTCAATAGTAAAAATTCTAAAAGTAACACTACGAAAGATAAAGATACATCAGGTAAAGAAACTAAAAAAAGTACAGTAAGTACAAAGAGCACTAAAACTACAAAGGAAACAAAAACAGTGTCTACAAGAAGTAGAAAAGCTGAAACAGCTAAACCAAAAAGAACTGCCGGTGTAGTGGCGGCATCTTCATGGGAAGAAACAAAAAATGCTGCTGAAGTGACAGTGGAAAAAGAAAAAGCAAGTCAGGAATCCGTTATGGTTACAAACTTGAATACAATATATCAGAACAAGGAAGAAAATCTGAATGTAAACTCAAAAAATAAGGCAGTGGCGGATACATTTGAAAAGGTAATTGAGGAACGTGAGAAGTATACGCATTTTCAGACTGGAATGGCTTCATATTATGGAGGAAGCTGGCATGGAAAGAAAACTGCAAACGGTGAAATCTTCAATGAAAACAGCCTGACTGCGGCGCATAAGACATTACCTTTCGGAACAAAGGTAAAAGTTACTAATCTGGATAACGGTAAATCAGTTGTAGTAAGAATCAACAACAGAGGACCTTATTCAAAAGGAAGGGTAATAGACTTAAGTAAGGCGGCATTTTCAAAAATAGCAAGTACAAGTAAAGGTGTTACAAGAGTAAAACTGGAAGTTGCAAAATAATATAATAAAGATAAATTGAAATTATATCTGTTGTAACTGTAATTGATATAAAATAATTATTGAAAGGCGGACAGTATGTTAAAAGGAAAAATAGCTTTGGTAACAGGTGGGGCAAGAGGAATTGGAAAAGAAATCGTTTTAAAATATGCTGAAAACGGAGCTACAGTTATTTCAGGAGACTTAATAGATGCTGACTATACTCATGAAAATGTTACACACGTAAAACTGAATGTAACTGATAGGGAAAACATAAAAGAACTTGCCACAATGGTAAAGGAAAAGTACGGAAGACTTGACGTATTAGTAAACAATGCAGGAATCACAAGAGATTCCTTACTTCAAAGAATGAAGGAAGATGACTGGGATTTATTAATTGATATAAATTTAAAAGGTGTTTACAATGTGATGCAGGGGTTTGTTTCATTACTGCTTAAAAGTAAAGGGGCAAGTGTTATTAACATGGCTTCAGTTGTAGGAGTTGACGGTAATGCAGGACAGACAAACTACGCGGCTTCAAAAGGTGGAGTTATAGCAATGGCTAAAACTTGGGCAAAGGAATTTGGGAAAAAGAACCTGAGATCTAATGCAATAGCACCTGGATTTATTAAAACTGATATGACACATGTACTGCCTGAAAAGCTTGTGGAATCTGTTTTAGAAAACACACCTCTTAAGAAAATGGGAGATGCGGAAGATGTAGCTGATGCGGCATTATTCCTTGCAAGTGATATGTCTAAATTTATAACAGGTCAGGTATTAAGAGTAGACGGAGGATTAAATTTATAATTTTATAAATTTAGAAAATTATGTCAGGATTAAAAAAAAGCAAGATATATGCCTATTATCTTTTGGATAATCAGGAAAGCGGTATATTTTATACATGGAATGAATGTGAACAGAAGGTAAAAGGAAAAAAAGCCAGATACAAGTCGTTTAAGAGTGAGAAGGAAGCTCAGGAATGGCTGAAGTCAGGTGCAGAATATGAAAAAAAAGAAAAGAAAAATGAAAACTTATTTTTGGAGCTTGAAAAGGATGGGATTTACTTTGACGCCGGAACCGGAAGAGGTGAAGGAGTTGAAGTAAGGCTGACAGATTATGACGGTAATTCATTGCTGTATGAAATACTTGAAGCTTCAAAAATAAACAAATACGGTAACTACAAGTTATCTGATGGAAGAACAAATAATTTCGGTGAACTTACAGGATTGTTTGCGGCATTGAAATATGCAAAAAAAAATAATATAAAGGTCATTTGTGGAGACAGCAACCTCGTCATAGAATACTGGTCAAAAGGAAGATATAATTCAGACGGACTGGAAAAGGATACGGTGGAGCTGATAAAAAAAGTGACTCTGCTTAGAACAGAATTTGAAAAAAATGGTGGAACAGTAAAAAAAATTTCAGGAGATGTAAATCCGGCAGATTTAGGATTTCATAAATAAAAATGGAGGTTTTTTAAATGAAAAAGATGGTATTGTTTTTGCTAATAATGACAATGGCGTTTGTAAGTTATTCAGCAAAAAAAACAAAAATTACAAACAAAGTTTATACGGGAGAATATGTTAAATCTACAAACACATTCACGTATAAAAAAGACAATCTGGTTTTTAAAGATAAAATTTTATATTATCAGCTGAATGATAATTCAGGAACATTGGATCTTGTTTACAATTCAATAGGACAAAATTACGGAGTAACAGATGAGGATATAATTACATTAACTGTTTCAGGAAGAGTGTCTAATGGAATTTTGACAGTTGACAGAATAATTAATTATAGAATTCCTGAATATAAACTTCCTGTAAATACTTTTGAACTTGGAAATTAATTTTTAAATCATGAAATGATATGTAAAAATTAAGTATATACAAATAAAAATATCTGTATAATATTATAGACTAGAGGATATAAACTCTAGTCTTTTATTATTCAGAAAATTGTGCTATAATGCAACATACGAGTAAAAAGCAAGATATGAAAAAGGAGAGATTAAGTGAGTAAAAAAGCAACAGTTATAACTTATGGATGTCAGATGAATGTTAATGAAAGTGCTAAAATGAAACAGATTCTGCAGAAAATGGGTTATGAAATAGTAGATGACATAGATGATTCTGATCTGGTATTTCTGAATACATGTACAGTAAGGGAAGGAGCAGCTGTAAAAGTATACGGGAAACTGGGGGATCTTAAAAGGCTTAAGGAAAAAAAGAATGGTAAGATGATTATCGGAGTAACAGGTTGTCTTGCCCAGGAAGTAAGGGACGAGTTTATAAAGAAAACTCCTTATGTAGATTTAGTCCTTGGTAATCAGAATATAGGAAGAATACCGGATATAATTGAAAGACTTGAAAAAGGTGAAGATGTACACGTAGTTATGGTTGAAGATGAAGATGAATTACCTCAGAGGGTGGACGCTGATTTTGGTGATGATATAGTAGCTTCAATTTCAATAACATATGGATGTAATAATTACTGTACCTTTTGCATAGTACCTTATGTAAGGGGAATGGAAAGATCTGTTCCGTTACATGAGATAGTTCAGGATGTAAAGAAATATACGGAAAAGGGATACAAGGAAATATTATTTTTAGGACAGAATGTCAACTCATATGGCAGCGACCTGGCAGATGAAACAGATAATTTTGCAAAACTGCTTAGGGAGAGTGCCAAGATAGAAGGGGATTTCTGGATAAAATATGTTTCGCCACATCCTAAAGATTTCACAGATGAAGTAATAGAAGCAATAGCAGACAATTCTAAAATAGCAAGAATGTTACACTTACCACTTCAATCAGGTTCGACTAAAATATTGAATGCAATGAACAGAGGTTACACAAAGGAAGAATTCATAACTCTGGCAAAGAAAATTAAAGAAAAAATACCCGATATAGGTCTGACAACTGATATAATTGTAGGATTTCCAGGAGAAACAGATGAGGATTTTCAGGATACAATGGATGTAGTAAATGAAGTTGGTTTTGAAAATGCTTTTATGTTTATGTATTCCAAGAGAAGCGGTACTCCGGCTGCTACAATGGAAGAACAGGTGGATGAGCAGGTGAAAAATGAAAGACTTCAGCAGTTAATGCGTCTTCAAAATTATAAGGCAAAGGAGGAAAGCCAGAAATATTTAGGGAAGACGGTAAAAGTACTTGTAGAGGGGCCAAGCAGAAAAAACCCTGAAATGCTGACTGGAAGAACGTCAACTCATAAAATCGTACTGTTTAAAAGCGACAGAACAGATTTAAAAGGGAAATTCGTGCATACAAGAATATATGAAGCAAAAACATGGACACTATACGGAGAATTGGAGGAATAAATGAGTGAGAATGTAAAAGAAGTAAAAAAACGTGGAAGAAAGAAAAAAACTGAGGAAAATACTGAAGAAACAGAAAATGTAAAAAAAGAAACTTCTACTGTGGAAATAAAAGAAGTTAAAAAGAGAGGAAGAAAGCCAAAGACTGAAAAGCAGGAAGAACTGGAAAATTTAAATGACATAGATGAGAAGCAGATGGAAAGAAAAGGTAAAGAAGAAAAAGAAGGAGAGGGAATTATAAAAAAAGAAGTAAAAGAAATAGAAAAAGTGGAAAGAAATGTAAGAGTTTCTGAGAGAACAGAAAACCATGAAAAAAATGAGAGATATACTGATGAAAGTCAGCAAAGTGAAGAAAAACTTATAAAAGAAATACTGAATACAAATGTCACAAATCTGAAAAAAATGGCTAAGGAATACAATATTCCTAACTTTTCCGTAATGACAAAGTATGACCTTGTAAATGCAGTGCTTATTGAGAAAGGTAAGGAAATTGGAAAAACTTACGGATATGGAAAGCTTGACATAATGGGAGAAGGAAGCTTTGGATTCCTTAGGGAAACAACTATCGGACCGGATGTATATGTTTCAATATCACAGATAAAGAGATTTTTCCTTAGAAATGAAGATGTAGTATTTGGGGAACTGAGGGTTCCAATAGGGACAGAAAGAAACTATGGTATATTAAAAGTATTGCTTGTAAATGGGGATTTACCTGATAAGTCATTGGAACGTCCGTTCTTTGATGATTTGATTCCTTCATATCCTGATAAGAAAATAAATCTTGGAAGTGGAGAAATTTCATCAAGAATAATAGATCTTATTTCACCAATTGGAAAAGGACAGAGAGGACTTATTGTTGCTCCGCCTAAAGCAGGAAAAACAGTACTTCTGTCAACTCTGGCAAATGACATAATAAAATACAATCCTGAAATTGATGTGTGGATTTTACTTATAGATGAAAGACCGGAAGAAGTTACTGATATAAAGGAAAATGTAAAGGAAGCGGAAGTTTATGCTGCAACATTCGATGAAAATCCCAATGTTCACACCCAAGTTACAGAAAATGTACTGGAAATGGCAAAAAGGGAAGTAGAACGTGGGAAGGATATATTAATTCTGATGGACAGTCTTACCAGACTTGCCAGATCCTATAACATTACAATCCCTTCAAGCGGTAAGCTGATATCAGGAGGAATAGATCCGAATGCTTTATACTATCCAAAAAGATTTTTAGGGGCAGCGAGAAACATAAAGAATGGTGGAAGTTTGACTATAATTGCCACAGCACTTATCGAAACTGGAAGTAAAATGGATGATGTAATTTTTGAGGAATTTAAAGGAACAGGAAATATGGAAATTATTTTAAGCAGGGCATTGGAACAGCTTAGAATATTTCCGGCAATGGATGTACTGAAAAGTGGAACAAGAAGGGAAGAACTTTTAATTCCTAAAGATAAGCTTGAAAAAATATGGCGTCTCAGAAGAGAACTGAACCAGATGTCAGAAGTTGAAGGGTTAAAAAGACTTATTGAACTTATAAGAAGTTACAAAAATAATGAAGAACTGCTGGAAGATTTGTATTCTAAAACTCCAGAAAAAAAATAAATAAAATTCTAACTTTTAAGAATAATATTAGTTTAGGAAAAAATTAAATTGAAATAAATGAATCTTCCTTTAAAAAACGAGAGTTTTAATAAAGGAAGATTCTTTTATCAAAATATGAAAAAAGTGATAAAAAAAATGTTTATAATAAAATGACATTTAAAATATTGTATGATAAAATTATACAGTAAAATATGAAACAAAAAAGAGAACAAAAAAAGAATACGAAATGAGGAAGAAATGAAGAAAATAATATTGTTAATAAGTTTAATATCAGTACTGGCCAGCTGTGGTGGAGGTGGTGGTGGCGGAGGTTCTGCTCCACAGACAACCTCTGCAACTCCGGTAATGCCTACACCAGGAAGTACAAATACTGGCAATGGAAATATAAATGGAACAAATAATGGGAACAATAACGGACAGGTTGCACAACCGCAGAATCCAGCACCTGCACCAGCAGCACCTCAGGTGCCTACAGCAGACAACCGTTTTGCTAAACCTGTTGATTCAAGAGAAACTACAGGACAAGGAGTTAAGGTAGGAGTTCTGGACAGTGACTTCTTAAGTGAAAATGCAAAAACTAAAGAATTACATGCAAAATTAGTTAATGGTGGATTTCTTGAAGGGGAAACTTTCGCCCAAGTAATTAATGATGAGTTTGGAAGTAGAATGACTGCTGTAGGTAAGACTCTGGGACCTAACAGTTCATTAAATGGAAGTGAACATGGACTTACAGTTGCAACAATCTTAGCAGGAAGAAACGGGAATGGTGCAAAAGGAGCTTTAGTTTACGGTGTAAGTTTTGGGGAATCAGGAAAGAAAATAGTAGCAGATAAAAGTAAATATGAAGAACTTTATAATAGTGGTGTAAGGATATTTAACCAGTCTTTTGGGACAGCGGTTGAGTTTTCTGACTATAATTCAACAAATTACAAACAGCCTTTAAGACCAGGTGTATTAAGGGAAAGAGAAAGTACTACAGATGTTCTTGATAGAAGAATAGATGAACTGAATAATTTTTATAAAATGGCAGTAAATAATGGAGCTCTATTTATCTGGGCTGCAGGAAATACAACTGCTATTGAAGGTGGTGGAAGAAAAACATATAATGCACCGACAATTCAGGCTGGAATGCCAGCATATATTTCTGAACTTCACAAAGGATGGATTGCAGTAGTAGGAGTAAAACCTGATGGAACAGAATATAATCCACACCTTGCAAGAGCAGGAGCAGCAATGTGGTGGTCAGTTTCAGCAAATGGAAATTGTGAATTGGAAATGTGTTCTTCTTATGGGTCATCATTTGCAACACCAAGAGTGACAGCTACGGCAGCTAAGGTACAGGAAAAATTCCCATGGATGACAGGACATGAATTAAAACAGACACTGCTGACAACTGCAAAGGATTTAGGGCAACCGGGAGTAGATACTATATTTGGATGGGGACTTCTTGATGAAACAAAAGCATTAAAAGGGCCTGCTCAGTTCAATAGTATCCTTATTGTAGGAGAAAGAGCATCAAATGCCGGATTAAAAGGACAATTTAATGCTAATATTGGAAATTCCGTAACATCAATTTTTGAAAATGATATCAGTGGAGATGCAGGACTTCTAAAATCAGGGAATGGAACACTGATATTAACAGGAAATAACAGCTATATGGGAAATACTACAATAGATGAAGGAAAATTAGAAATATATGGAAATAATACTTCTGATATAACAATAAGTTCACAAGGAACGCTAGTAACGTATCCAACAGCTATAATAAATAAAAAGGATGGTGTTCCAAAAAGTGTTTACAATAATGGAGGAACTTTTGAAAACAGAGGTTCAGGAGCTGTTATAACAGGAAATTACATAGCAACAGCTGGTTCTATAACAAAAGCAGAAATAGGTTCTAAACTTATAGTTAATGGAACAGTGAATTTAAATGGAGAGAGTGCAACATTACAAACTTTAAGTAATGGAAGATATATTACAGCAAAACCATTATCGATGACTGTGATTGAAGCAGAAAAAGGAATTGAAGGTAATTTTGGGAAAGTGGAAACACCTGAATTGGTTAATGGTACGACTGAAGTAAAAGGAAATAAATTAAGTGTGAAATTGAGTAGAAAAAATGTGTTAGATTATGTGAAAAAAATAGCAGGAACTGACGAGATGCAAAAAAATACGGCACAAAATATCGAAACAGCTTTTCAAACATTAGATGAAAAAATTGAGAATGGAACGGCGGAAAATGTTTCGCAGTTTGAGAAAAAAGCTGCAAAATTACAATCGCTTTCTTCTACAGCAAGAGCAGCAATTTTAGACAGTTTATCAGGACAAATTTACGCATCAGCTCAAGCGTTGACTTTCGGACATTCACAAACTGTAAATAAAGATTTGTCAAATAGACTTGTAATGCTTGGAACACTTGACAATGTCGGGGATAAATTTGGACTTTGGGTATCAGGTTTTGGTGCAAATGGTAAACTAAAACAAGACGGATATGGAACAGGAGACACAAAAGTATTTGGTGAACAAGTTGGAGTTGATAAACAATTTGGTGAAAATTTAATTTTAGGGACAGCGTTGTCTTATTCAAAAGCCGATGTTAAGTTTGACAGATACGGAGGAAAATCCAATGCAAATAATTTTGGTTTTTCATTGTACGGAAGATTAGGCAATAAAAATAATCCATTATATTTGCAAGGTCGTTTGGGAGCAGGATTTGTTGACAGCGATGTTGAAAGGGACATCATTTTAGGTAGTAATGATTATTCTCAAGCAAAGATTAATCACA
>ERZ772977.295-NODE-295-length-38096-cov-26.774638_pt1 | contig 38096 bp, 57 predicted proteins | sample MGYA00511131_ERZ772977 | MGnify/ENA primary metagenome ERZ772977 (study PRJEB29015, sample SAMEA2737935) | human oral metagenome | biome: human oral; feature: human-associated habitat; material: dental | place: China | collected 2151 ...
GAGCAACCGGCTCATAACCGGTCGGTCCCTGGTTCGAACCCAGGTGGGCCCACCAATACGCTAAAATGCGAACCAGTTTCGCATCGGTCGTTAAATTCTGGTAGTTCATGCTTATAATTAAAGACGATTTCAACCCTATCACTATAGATAGTTACGCTCTTGATAAATGTATCAAGAATACGAGAGCGGCCTGCCTTAGTGGTAGGGTTCTCTTTTGCCATTCTCTCAAGAAAATACTCGATATGATCGGCTGTAAATTTAATAGGTATAATAGCGCTCTCATGGTTCGCTTTTTGCTCTAATAGGTCTTGACGCTCATTTTCGAGACTTTCTACTTCAGATTTGAGCCTGTCCGTGATAAAGCCTTGCTTAATTGCCGTCATGCAGTTATCTAGTTCTGAATCTATAGCCTTAATTTTATTATTTATGCCCTGTATGGCCGTTTTAGCCTCTTGGGTAGTGTTATTATACCCAGACATAACTAAATCGACTATACGAGCTATATTTGAGGGATGATTTAGAATTTCAAGCGTTCTATTAATAACTAAGTCCTCGAGTTCATCACGGCGAATATTTGGCGCTGTGCATGTATGGTATTTACGCCGATTAGTACATACATAATAATAGTGCTTTTCTTTATTTCTTGATGTGGCTGTAGAGCCCATATAATGGCCGCCACATTCGCCACAAATGAGCTTGCCGCAGAGATTATACATTTCAGAGCGTCGGCCCTTATTCTTAATTCGTGTAGGCATAACCTGCTGTACCTCGTCAAATACCTTTCTCGATATAATAGGCGGTATAGAGTCCTCAATACGAATATCGCCCCATGAGTACACGCCTATATATTTCTCATTAGATAGGATATTCTTAATCACACTAGGTGAAATCTTTCGGCCTTTCTTTGTAAGATAGCCTTTACTGTGCAAAATATCGCTAATTTTGGCTATAGAGTGATGTTTTAGATATAAGTCATAGATTAACCTTACCGCCTTAGCCTCGTGAGCATTCACGGCTAAATGGTGGCTTTCTGTTAAGTCGTAGCCAAGAGGAATAGCGGCACCGTTCATCTTGCCTTTTAATGCGTTTTCTGCCATACCACGTTTTACCTTTTGAGATAGCTCAACGCTGTAATATTCAGCCATACCCTCGAGCATACTTTCCAAGATAATGCCTGCTGGCTCATTGGTAATATGTTCCTTTGCGCTTAACACTCTAACACCATTACGGCGTAATATGCCCTTATATTTGGCGCTATCCTCACGGCTACGGCTGAACCTATCAAGCTGATACACGATCACATAATTAAATGATTGATGAGCGCTATCACGGATCATTTGCAAGAACTCTGGGCGGTTATCCGTGCGAGCGGAGAGGGCTCTATCTGTGTATATCTTAGTAATTAATATGCCCTCACGTTGAGCGTATTCTGTGCACTCTCTTATTTGGCCCTCTATGGACTCATCTCTTTGTTTATCGCTTGAATATCTGGCGTATATAACGCCTGTTTGTAAGTCTTTTGTATTTGTCATTGTGTGATGTTCCTTTCAATGGTATAATCTTATCAAGAAGTAAAGATGTGATAACCATAACCGCCGATGTATACACTCGGCGGTTTTTGGTTTTTAGGTATAAATAAAGCCCCTTGATAGGGGCTCTTTTTTTATTGGGCTGCTGGAGGTGTAAACTTGCCTGTGCGTTGGGCATTGCCTAGCGCTATCATAGCCTCTAAATAACCATATGTATTTGGTTGTAACTCAATTCGCTTAGGTGGCTTATGGTTAGATCGTTTTAATACCTTACCATTGCGGCCGTCTATGAGGTTTGTTTCTGTTAATTCCAACACTATGCTGCGACTATTGAAGTCATAATAATAGTGTTTCACAAACTCCGTGATGATGTAATTCTTATAAAATGGCATATAGCTATATATTGGTATAATGATTTCTAGCGTATTGTTACCTGTATTTATAACTTGTACATCAATAGGCATAAACTGCTTTTCATTCATCGCATTAGGTAACTCTATATAGCTATTATAATTGGCTAATTCTGGCAAAGTGATAGCTTGCGCTGGCATAATAGATAAAATCAATAATGCTGTAATGATAAGTTTCTTCATGATTTTACCCCTTTTAATTAATATAACACCCTGTACTCTCAAATATTTTCAACAGCTCCACCGTGTCAGTAAAAGTAAGCTCCCGTTCATTCTTGATTGAGTCAATCATCATTGGCGAGTTTCGCAAGCAGGTATGCGCTACTAATAAAAAAGCGAATTTATTTGCTTGATATTCTTTTTCTTTTTTATCCCTATCTGTCAATAGGTCAATATCAAATAAGTTATATCCGCCTTTATGCAATATAACATGACCTAATTCATGCGCTAACGCCACCTTTTTTTGGTTCGCGTCTAGCCGTGAGTTAATAATGACATCCTTACTGAACGGCGTTCGAAGTAACATCCCCTTAACCTTTAGCGGCATCGCTCTGTAATGGACATCAATATGCAATTTGTACGCAATGACATCTGGATCGTTCGACTTCATCTCTTTAATAACCTCTAACACTTTTGGTAACATTCGTCGCATAATATTACCCCCACTAATTTAATTTCACCCATGATAATGCTTTTATTTCTTTTTGCGCGATAACACCCCTTGAATTACACCCTCAATAATATTCTTTTCTTCGTCATTCAACTCATAATCACCGTAGAACATCACGCTATGGCTGCCTAATATTTTTTTTAAATCCATATTTTGAGCGTCCTCTTTTACGTCAATGCGAGAGGATGCTTTTTTATTTTGCGCCGCCGCACCTCTTAATTGCATGGCGACATATATATCGTCAATACTTTCATCGTCGTAGTGCGAGAAATCTGTATCAACACCGCAGCTTTTTATAAAGCCTATCTTTTGTTGACGAGCAGAGTCGAAGTCGTCAACTTCGCCAGTTAAATAATAAATAGAAACGCCAAAATAAGCAGCTAATTTTTGCAGTTTATCAATTTTAGGGTTGGAGCGGCCTTTTCGCCAGTCAGCGAGAGAGGCCTGCGATATGCCAGTATCTTTTGAGACCCTATAAGCCGATAAGCCTAGCTTTTCCATTAGTTGAAATATACGTTCATTAGCCATATTACCACCTATTTATAAAAAGTTAAAAATAAACTTGCCTTTATTTATTATTGTTAACTTTAGTTAATTGCATTAGTAGCATTTGCGTAGTACTATGTAATCACAGGGCAACGCAAATACATAGCAAATGCAAAAGCGCTGTAATACTAAATAAATGCTTAGTAAATTAATTATAGCAAGAAGTGAGGTGATAATCAATGAATTTGGCAAAAGTAAAGCGGCTTATGGAAGAACGAAATATGACAGCTTACGCAATATCAAAGCAAACTGGTATTTCACAGGCTGCCATAGGTCAATGGCTAAATGGTAAAAATGGGGCAAGCGTAACGAGTTTACAAAAACTGGCCGATTGCTTTGGCGTTCCTATCAACGAATTAATCAAAGATGAGTAATTAACAAAATTGTGAAAAACTAATAAGCATTTAACACAGACAAAAAAGTCTATGTTCATAATCAACAAAAGAGGAGTGATTAAATGAACGAATTACAAGTATTTAATAATGCGATGTTTGGGAATGTGCGAATTATTCTACAAGATAATGAGCCGTGGTTTGTAGCAAAAGATGTATGCGATTGTTTAGAACACACAAATACAACTATGGCATTACAAAGACTAGATGATGACGAACGGGCTAAGTTGAATTTAGGGCGTCAAGGTGAAACAAATGTTATTAACGAATATGGCTTATACAGCCTTGTACTTTCAAGCCGTAAGCCAGAGGCAAAAGAATTTAAACGCTGGATAACTCACGATGTACTCCCTGCACTACGCAGAACAGGCAGCTATGCTCTTAATATTCCTCAAACCTTGCCAGAGGCTTTGAGAGCCTATGCAGATGAAGTAGAGCAACACAACAAAACCAGAGCTTTAGTAGAGGCGCAGCGGCCAAAAGTGCTTTTTGCCGACGCTGTAAGTACTAGCGATACAGACATTTTAGTAGGTGACCTCGCCAAATTGCTAAACCAGAACGGCTATGCAGTAGGACAAAATAGACTGTTTGAGCAACTGCGAAATGAGGGCTTTCTGATTTCACGAAAAGGCGGCTCTTACAACATGCCAACTCAGAGAGCTATGGAACTAGGGCTTTTCAGAATTAAAGAAACAGCTATAACTCATTCAGACGGCCGAGTGAGCCTAAACAAAACACCTAAAGTAACAGGCAAAGGGCAGCAGTATTTTATTAACCGCTTTATAGGTAAATGATATGCAGCTACTTATAGACACTATATATGAATTTTATAACAACGCTGAAAACTTAGCAGCGTTTGAGAAATGGAGAAAAAAGAAACATGATGACGCAGCAACTAAAAGCAAGACACAGAAAACCGATGAAAACTAGACGCCTAGGCTGTAATGATGAGCCTACATCGTTACAAATGGCTTTATTCACTTTCTTAACATTGGCTTTTTTCTTTGCCACTGCTTACTGGTGGTGTACAGGTGAGGCTTTAATTAAATGGTAATCGAGGTATTAGCAACGCTATGCATGGCAAGCACATTTCTAGCTGTCTTATACAGTATCTACTCAATGATCTGTATTTTGGCATAAAAAAGAACCATTCACAAAAAGCGAATGGTTCTTACATTCCTTAAAAAGGAACATCACACATGACATTCAAAAAGATTTTTGACAGCAAAAACGCCACTCGAGAAGAATGGCTAAAGGTTCGCAAGCTAGGGCTTGGTGGTTCTGATATGAGCGCCGTACTAGGCGTTAATAACTGGCGCAGCCCTCTTGATGTATGGCTCGATAAAACCAGCGACACAATCGATGAGAAAGAGTCCGAAGCTATGTATTGGGGCACAGTCCTAGAGGATATTGTAGCCCAAGAGTTCGCTAAGCGTACAGGGTGGAAAGTTAGAAATAACAACTACACATTACAAAGCGAGGAATGGCCGTATCTCTTGGCTAACATAGATAGGGAGATCGTAGGCCAAGACGCAGGGCTTGAATGCAAAACGGCGAACGCATTCAAAAAAGAAGAATGGGAAGGCGACAACGTACCAGACGCCTACTATGTGCAATGTCAGCACTATATGGCGGTTACTGGTAAATCTAGCTGGTGGATAGCTTGCCTTGTAGGTGGAAATACATTCTATTACAAAGAAATCAAGCGTAATGATGAGGTTATCCAAGCAATTATTGATACTGGCCGAGAGTTTTGGTGGTTAGTGGAAACTAAAACCATGCCAGCGCCAGACGATAGCAAGGCTTGTAGCGAGGCACTCAAAAAACTTTATAAAAACAGTAACGGTAATGTTATTGAGTTACCTGCTGAATATAGCAATGCTGTAGTTGATTATCTAAAAATTAAAGACCAGCTCACAGAGTTAGAGGCTCAAAAGCGAGGTATTGAAAATCTTTTAAAGGACTATATGAAAGATAACGAAAAGGCTACAGCTGGCGAGCATGTTGTATCTTGGAAAACTAGCAAGCCTCGTGAAACATTCGACAGCAAAAAATTCAAGAGCGATCACCCAGAAATGTATACAAATTACATCAAGCAGGGTGAGCCTAGTCGTAGATTTGAGGTGAAGTGATAAATGATTGAGGCATATAACCTAAGAAAATTACTCGAGGCTATTCCTGATGAGTTTGATGTAATTATCAGAACGCCCTTTGATACATCTAAGCATACAGCTGAAATAAAAGGGATATATATCGATTTTGAAAATGAAGTGTTAATTATTGGGGAGATGAAAAAATAATGGAAAACACAGAAAAAACAACAATTGAAACAACGGAAAATAAACCTAAGCGGAAAGTTCTTTTAAAAAGAATAGAAGAGCTAGAACTTGAACTCAAAAAGGCGAATGATACAATTTCTAGCCGAGATTGGTCTATTCGATGTAGAGAAAGAGATCTAGATAACGCAAAAGGTGAAGTGGCGCAATTAAAGGCTTATATTGCAGGTATTAAAGGCGACGCATTCCCAGAAAGCGAGGATAAATAATAATGGCAACAACAACAGGAATTGAATTAAAGAAAAACACTATCACAGCCGCAAAAGAGGCTAAAACATTAAAAGGTATGCTCGAAAGCCCAGCATACAAGAAAAAATTTGAGGAAATGCTAGGCAAGAAAGCAGCTGGCTTTATGAGCAGTATTATTGCAGTTACAAATAACAATAATTACTTGATGAAAGCAGACCCTGCCACAGTCATTGGGGCAGCGGCACAGGCGGCTATGCTAGACTTGCCGATTAATCAAAGCTTGGGCTTTGCGTATATTGTGCCTTATAAAGGTGCTGCACAGTTCCAACTCGGCTATAAAGGTTATATCCAACTAGCTCAACGCAGCGGCCAATATGTAGACATTGGAGCTAAAACAGTATACGATGGCGAGCTTGAATACGAGAACCGCTTGCTCGATAAATTTAAGTTCGGTAATCGTACAGGTGATAAAGTTATCGGTTATCTTGCCTATTTCAGACTCACAAACGGCTTTGAAAAAATGCTATTCATGACGCTTGACGAAATGCAAGCGCATGCCAAAAAATACAGCCAAAACTATAAGGGCGGCACCGATAAATGGGGCCTTGCTGATTTCAATGTTATGGCTGAAAAAACCGTTCTCAAACGCTTACTTTCCAAGTTCGGCCCTCTAAGCATTGAAAGCGTTCAAATGAGCCAAGCATTAAGTAATGACGGTGGCATAATCAGCATGAATAAAGACGGTGATTTTGATGTCGATTTCAGCGGTGAAACCATTGACGCAGAATATGATGAACCAGCAACAGAGACGAGCGGCGACACCTACAACGTGGCAGGCGAGATCATCGACGCCAACACAGGCGAGGTAGTCGGCCATGAATGATAAAATGCTCGCTCAATTCGGCGCTGACTGGGTGAAAGTAAGGGATTATATCGCAGCGTTAAAGCTGTTCTATATTCCTTATACACCTACCTTTATGGTACGTACCGAAAAGGAAACAGGTGTTTCGGCTAATACAGTAAAAAGCATTTTAGACTATGGTCTACAGATTGGGCTATATGGAAAGACGAGCGATAGAGATTATATTACGTTATCACCTATTAGATAAGGAGTTTTAATAATGGCTAGACCTAAAGCGAAAGGGGTTGAGTACTTCCCTCTTGATGTAGGGTTTTTAAGTGATTTAAAAATAAGAAAAATCATGCTTTCGTGTGGGGCCAGCTCTATTGCTGTGCTGATATACATATTCGCAGCGATCTATAGAGATGAGGGCTATTTCATGAATGTTAAAGATGATGATATAGCACTCATTGCTCTTGATACTAACCTCGATACCGACTATGTAAAAAATGTCATAAATCGAGCTTGTGAGGTTGGGTTATTCTCATTTAGAATTTACGACAATTTTCGAGTCCTAACATCTGAGGGAATACAAAACAGATACCTTAAAATCACAGAGCGTAGAAAATCGGTAAAAATTAATGCTGACATTAACTTAGTTAATGTTGACATGATGTATACAGAAACTAGGGTTAATGTTGCAGAAACTATAGTTAATGTTGCAGAAACCCCAGTTAATGTATACAAAAGTACACAAAGTAAAGTAAAGGAAAGTAAAGTAAAAGTAAAGGAAAGTAAAGTAAAGGAAAGTAAAGAGAAAAATACAGTAATTCAAAACGATGTATTCTCAACTTGGTTTAATACTTTCGGAGACATCTCTTCTTTTATAAAAGAAACTTTAGAAATGCTTACCGAGGAATATGGCCCAGAGCAAGTAGTAGAGGCTATCGAGATCACACACGATAGAGGGAAAACCTCAATTAAATACGTTGAGGGCGTGTTGAAAAATAAAAGGTTAGGAAATGAAAAAAATAGATGTAACGGCAGCAATCGAAAAGCTAAAGAAGAGGCAGTCGATTGGAAGGCCGAATACGAAAGGGTGCACGGCCAAAACTGATTACAAATTTTACAAGCCTATCTATGATAAGCCTGTAATCATTCAGACCGATATAAACAATACATATAGCTTGGCTGGCATTCCTAAACGCTACTATGAAATGTCTTTCGCTTGGCTAAAACAAAATGGAACGTTTCCAAAGGAAAACCAAGGGGCCTATCGCATAGTGAATGACTACAGGCAGCACCTAGAGCAGAATTTGAGCACAGGCAAGGGCCTCATATTGAGGGGCCCAGCTGGCACAGGAAAAACCTCTCTCGGTGTGTGCCTGTTAAAAGAGGCGTTAAAGATTGGCAAGGGGTGCTTAATGATCTCAATGCCAAATCTCTTAGACAATATGCTCACCTTATCCAAAGGCGATAGCGTGGCGTTCATGAGTTACGAGCAAAAGCTGCGGAATGTACCGCTCTTACTGCTCGATGATTTTGGGGCGGAATACTCAAAATCTGAATGGGTGGCGGCGAAAGTCGAGAGTATCATCATCGACCGCTACAACCGAATGCGGCCGATTATCCTCACCACTAACTATAGCGATAGCTGGACAAAGGATAACTACAGCCAGCGTATATATGATCGCTTACGAGGTGAATATCAAGAGGCTGTTTTTATGGGTGCCTCTCATAGATGATAAAAATTCATTTAAACGCCCTATAAGGCGAGTTTAAAATTCTCACGATAGAATTATCGAGAGAATAGTTAGAGGTGGTAAAATAACGAAATTTTCCGCATAGAATTAGAAAATAATTTGAAAGTTATAGAGGTGTAAAGTTGGAAATTGTAATATTGGGCCAACCAAGAACGAAAAAAAACAGCAGCAGAATAGCACTCATTAACAATAAACGTGTACTCTTACCGTCAAAAGCGTTTAAAGAATATGAGAAAGTTGCTCTCATGCAGCTGGCTCGAGTGCAGGCTGTTCATGGGCCAGTATCGGTGCTGTGCCGCTATTATTTACAAAACCGAGCGCATTGGCCAGATTTGGTAGGCCTATTACAAGCAACTAGCGACATACTGCAAGCGGCTGACGTGATTGATGATGATAAATACATTGTCAATTATGACGGCTCAATGATTGCAGGCATTGACAAGGACAGACCGAGGGCAGAGATCACTATTCAGCCAATTAATGAAAACACTGTATTAGTCGATGAGTACAAAAGGCAAAAAGCTAGAGAGTGCGACACCACTCAAAAGCCTAAACGCCGAAAAGTTGCGACAACTAGGGGCTATGGAAAGCTCAAAGCCCCTGCCTCTATTTCTTACAAAGAATTTAGAAAGCTATTTCAGAAAGGATATCACACACCATGACAAATAGCGAAACAGAATACAGGTTGCTCTTAACAGGCACAATCACATTAGATATAGCAATCGACGCACAGAGCGAAAGCGAGGCGCAAGAGCTGAAAACTCAAATCTTGCAAACTGTCAACGATCAGATTACAGTTGACTGCTGCAAGATAGACGGTACTCACGATGTATGCGTTGATGAAGTAGAGCTCGAAATTGAAAAGTTAGTAATTTATGACTAAGGGTGGCAGCTATGAAACGCACTATAAAAGCCGAATATGACGGAAAGCACTTCTCGCTCACAGCAGAGAATTGTAACACAGTAGAGCTCTTATCCTTTGTGTGCGATGTGGCAGAGCAAGCCTTATGCATTATTGCTGGCAACGATACAGAGCTATTCGATGAGGCAAAAGAGGTACTTATCGATGAAATAAAAGGAATGGGCACGCTAGAGAGTGAGCGAGTTTTAAAGTAATGGGAAATAAAGATATGAAAATACTAGACGCCTGCTGTGGTTCTCGTATGTTTTGGTTTGACAAAGAACATGAAAGCGCTGTTTATATGGATAACAGAACATTAGAAACAGAGCTTTGCGACGGAAGAAAATTAATCGTCGCACCAGACTTGATAGGCGACTTTAAAAACATTCCTTTTGATGATGAAACATTCTATTTAGTTATCTTTGATCCGCCGCATTTAAAACATGCAGGCGAAACATCATATTTAAAAGCTAAATATGGAACACTAGGGCCTAACTGGAAAGACGATATTAAACAAGGGCTTTCAGAGTGCTGGCGAGTGCTAAAAGAAAACGGAACATTCATTTTTAAATGGAACGAGGAACAAGTGCTATTTTCAGATGTTAAAAAATTATTGCCTAGTGAGCCTGTAATTGGCCAACGTAGAGGGAAAACAATCTGGCTTGTGTTTTTTAAGGGATAAAAGGGGTAAGCAATGGAAGAATACAAAGATTTTCAAGCACATAATGGGCTTGTGAGCCATACACCACGTATGGACGGCGAACAATGGAAATTTAAGTTTGATAACGGATACGGCGCCTCTGTAATTACTGGCGGTATTGCTTATTGTAATGAGGGGCAGCCTTTTGAGCTGGCTGTATTAAAACATGGTTAGCTTTGCTATGATACGCCAATCACAGATGATGTAATCGGCTATCTAACAAGCGACGAGGTATTCGATTTATTAGATAGAATTGAGCGGCTATAGTGGCATAGAAAGGAAATCATGAAACTTGTATACGCTGGTAACTGGTTCGCTCTCGGCACTTGCATATATGGGCGTAAAAGTCCAGATGAGGCGCTAAAGGAGTTAGGGCTACAGATTGCTCGAGCCAGAAAGAAAAACCGCTATAACGTAGATATAAACACTTTAATTGATATGAGGCGTGAGGGTTTAACAATAAGACAAATCGCAGCGGCATGTGATATGTCATTCGCCGTGGTGAGAAAACGCCTTTTAAATGCAGGAATTAAATTGGAAAGGTTGAAATGAAACAGGCGTTAATAACTGGCTTAAAATCAGATGAGTGGTACACACCACTCGAAACAGTAAGAACAATGCTCGCGATATTTCCACCGCCTAAAGGTGCGAGGGTACTGCTGCCATTCGATACAGAGAAAAGCAATTTTACAAAAGTAATCACTAAAGAGTATGATCCGTTGGCTATATATGGCATTACTGATTTTTTAACAAATCAATACGAGTTTGATTATCTAATATCTAACCCACCATATAGCAATAAAGATGAGATTATAGCTAAATGCATTGAAACAGGCAAGCCATGTGTACTGGTATTACCCATAGATACATTGGGGGGGGTACAACGGCACAAGCTATTTAGCAAAACAAATATAAGCATATATGTTCCGACTAAGCGCATTAAGTTCATAAGCGAAACAGGCGAACATACAAAATCGCCAGCACATCATAGCGTTTTTATTATGATTAATGCGCCTAAAACGGACATAAGATATGAGTTTCAAACAGGAGAAATCAAATGAAAGTAAAAGAGTTGATTGAACGATTAGAGCAAATCGAAAATAAGGAAATGGAAATATTTATATTGAACCAATTTGATGGATTTAGCGATATATATGAAGTAGAACCGTTTACTAAATGTGTAGCTATTTCTGGCGATATAAAAAGTGAGTAACTAAAAAGCATATCATGAAAATCGAAAATGAGGTAAAAAATGAAAGCATTACTATACACAGTATCCATAGTTTTTATTCTAGCGATGAAAGTTGAGCTTATTGCGCTTGCTATTGCGGCAGTTCTTTGGCTGATTGGACTATTCGGCGTAACTGGCGTCGATGTATTGCGATTAATTGGCTTAACTCTTGGCACATTCGCAGTATCATTAGTGGCGTATGTGAGTGCAGAACTCAAAAAGTAGGTGGAGCGTATGAACAGATTTGAAAGTGCGCTAGGCCTAACAGAGTTAAGAGCAGCTTTAACGATTGTTATAGATAACGATATAATCGTTCCCTCTATTGTGCAAAGTGATGGTGTTTTAGGTGATACCAGAATATATGGGTACATCTGGCGCTATAAAAATTGTGGTGTAAAAGTCGATTTAAGCAGCATAGCCAGAGCTGAAATTTTAGAAAAAAACGAACTAGATAGCTATATCGAGGCTACAAGATCATATGTAAAAGGCGAGCTGTATCGATTAATGGGCAAAGAGGTGAAAAATAATGCTATGTAGCATGGAAGAGTTAGCAAAACATGGCTTTGATGAATTTGAGATATATCAATACCATAAAGGTATGAGTTTAGTTTTAAAGTGCGCCGATTATATCACAAATAAAGAGCTTGATAAGGCTCTAAATTACGCTCGAAAGATTGCTAAAGATAAACCTTATAGGGTATTTATCAAGGTGAAAGATGATCTAGGTTATAGAGCCCTTGAAGTTAAAGATATTATTGAGCTATTTATAGAAGATAGAAAAATTCAATTAACAGAAAATAGCTTTACCATTGGTAAAGTATTAAGAGTATTAATGAAATGAGGTAAAGGATATGCCAAATTGGTGCGAGGGCTGGGTTAAGTTTAGAGGCTCTAAAGAAAATTTAATGAAATTTATTCAATCTGAGTTTAATGGAGCACATCCTGTATTTGATGAGGAATTTGACGAATTAATTCCAAATATTTTGGCAAAGTCTACCTTTTTAAATTCATTGAGAAGAGCATACATTACTGATGATGATATTGCTGACTCAAATGGGGGTATCTGTTTAGATGAAGATGGCGTCGGTGTTTTTATTGCCAAGATAAACCATGCGTGGAGTGTTACAGGACAAGGATATCCTGAACTTGCTGAAAAATACAAGTTGGACATCAGAGGAAAATGTTATGAATGCGGAATGAACTTTGCGGAAGAGTTTGAATATAAATCGAACGGAGTTCAGACACTTTATGAAGTGCATAAATTTGAAGATTACACATGGGAATGTGAATGTCCTACATTAGGTGGTTGAGTGAGGGGTTGATATGGACGAGTGCAGAATTCAAAAGGAGTTAGGAAAGCACCTTTATTTACAAAATGTATGCATTCCTAATGTATTGATGTATCAAAGGGGTAAACATGAATACGAGGCTGATTTAATTTATTTCGGTAGAAAGTCAAATTATCTTACTGAGGTCGAAATAAAAATCAGCATTCAAGATTTTAGGGCAGATTTGAAAAAAGCGACTTATCACGATCACCCAAATGTAAGGAATTTTTACTATGCTATACCCTATTCTTTATATGAAAAACATAAAGATGAAATCGAAGAAACAATCAGCATATGCGGCGCTGGTTTAATATTAATTGACGAGCGAAAGGATAATAACGGCATATCTCATTGTTTTGTAAAAAGTTTTCATAAAAAAGCTAAGCCGAGAAAAAACGCAGTTGAGCTTACAGAGAGGGAAAAAATAATTATTTGCGAATTGGGTGTATGAAATGGGTAGGGAGGTATTAACATGAACGATAAAGAGGGCCGTAAATGGCTGTTACAAAAATTATATGATAGAGGGTTTAAATACATTTTTCATTCTGGTGGGGTAGGTGGGTATTTAGCCACAAAGCAACAACCGAAAACCAATAATGACCGCATATATATTGGCGGTGATTTTGAGCGAATTGACATATTGAGCGATTTACTACCAGATTTCAACGAGCCGAATTATCTCGATATTGGTAAATATCTCGGTATTGTTGATTGGCGCGAGGTGTCTGTGAATACGCATATCATAATCAATCATAAAAGCAAAAAACTAAAAAGATATTTTGCAAAATATGATAGTGGAAAGGTTTATTATTTTGGTTTTGGTGCGACTAGCTGGAGCGCAGCAGGGACTCATTGCACCGAGTTAAATAATGTAAAATTAGCAGGTGTCTACAATGAAAAATAATACATACATCATCACTCTTGAAAGCGGCCATTATGAATGGACTAGAGAAAATGAAATACACGGCTTAAAAGAGGCGAAAGAGGCAGGCATAAAAGAGGCTCAAAGGTGCGGTAAGGACATATTTTATCTAGTCCGTTGCTCTCAATGGTGGCCTTATACTGGCGGAATTGCTAAAGAAATAGTCGAAGATTTAGAGATTGATTTCAGAAACGATATAAATGATTATGAAACGCTCAAAAACGTGCCAGAGAGCGAAATTAAAGAGCTGGAGCTAGGTATTAACAAACTCATTAGACAATGGCTCATAAGAAATAAACGCATACCAAACGGCGTGCATTTTGAGGAAGAAGTCATTTACAAAGTCAAGGACGGAAAGGCGGTTAGAATTGGAAAATCAGAATAACAATGATCGCCTACATTTTAAAGGCTATATAGATTATGGACGAATGCAAAAATTAGAGAAAGCTCGATTAATGGCACATGCAGCTGTTGAGGAAAAATTCAATAGGCGCATAAGCCTTATATTCATAGCCTCTATTGCGTTTAGTGTTCTGGTGGCAATCGGAATGATATTATTATTAGCTACTGGCTTTTACTATGTATGGGGGTGATTGAATGGAGTGTAAGGGGCGCACTTTTTCCGAGTCAGAGGTAGAGGCTATCGTTAAGATTGCAGCAGAAACAGCAGCACAAACGGCCTTAACCGAATTTAATAGGCGTAACGAGGATTTACTCGCAAAGAAAAACGAAAGGGCTTATAAGAACACCACAACGCTACTCGAGGGCTATACGGCTATGAAAGCACATTGTAAGAGCGCTATTGCAAAGGCTGAGGACACGATCACACCTAGCGACTTACAAACTGTGTTGTATGAGGTTTTTAATCGCAGAGGCTTGCTGCAGATTGAAACCATTCTCGCTAGTAAGCGACGTACCGAGCTCATTATCGAGCATATAGATAAAATGCTCGATGTGTATCGTATAACCTGCATTAATAATAATAAGCACTATTGCGACTGTGTAATTGATAGGTATATCAACGACTTAACAATCGCAGAAATAGCGGAAAAGAATAACACAGTAGAGCGAAATGTATATAGGTGGCTCGATAAAGGAATTGATGATTTGAGTATCTATTTGTTTGGAGCATACGCCTTATAAATTGTCATAAAGCTGTCATATTCAGTACTAAATATATGTGGTACTATGTTAGTGGTGAATGGTGATTATACGTTTCATTCTATCCTTCTTTCAACTATAAATATACTAACAACGCAAAAACACCTCGGCAGAGATTAGGGGACTCTGTTCGAGGTGTTTTTGTATTTACACATATAAAAGAGGTGAGATCGTGGCGACAAAGAAAAAGAGTAATGCAGGCCGAAAAGGCTTATATAAAGAGTGGCTAGAGGCTGACAGTTTAATTAAGCTCGAGGGCTGGGCTCGCAACGGCCTCACAGATGAGCAGATAGCGCATAATATCGGCATTACTACTACAACTCTTTATGATTGGAAAAAGAAATATCCTCAATTTGCGGAGGCCATAAAAAGAGGTAAGGAAGTAGTAGACATTATGGTTGAAAATGCCTTGCTTAAAAGCGCTATGGGGTACAAGTATGATGAGGTAGTAAAAGAGCGTGTTTTTGACTATGAAACAGAAACAAGCATAGTTGTAGAGGTTAAACGCACAACTAAAGAAGTGGCGCCTAACCCTACATCTCTTATTTTTTGGCTTAAAAATAGAAAGCCAGAGGAATGGAGAGATACAAAGAATATTGACGCAGCTGTGCAGGTGAAAAACCCATTTGAGGGTATTGATACAGCTGATATTAAAAAGCTCATTGGTGAGGAATAGGCTCAATCTGTATATAGTCATGCAAAGGGGGTGAGGATATGCAGGTTCGAGATCACAAAGAAAAAATCATACAACTAGCAAAACGAGAACTCGCAAGACGTGAGTTCTTTTATTATTGCCATCTGTTAGAAGGTGATTTTTATAGGACTGATCGCCAATATTTAGTAGAGCTATGTAATGCCTTGCAAGAGTTCTATGAAAGCGACATTTATAATGTGCTTATCGTAAATCTCCCTCCTCGTCACGGCAAAAGCCGCACCGCTCAGAACTTGGTTAAATGGGCATTTGGTAAAAATCATAAAGAAAAGATTATGACTGGCTCATATAATGCTACATTGTCAAAGTCGTTTGCAAAGGGTGTGCGTGATTCTATTAAGGAAATCAAGGCAGACGATAATATCACTGTATTTTCAGATGTCTTTTATGGTGTAGAAATCAAAGAGGGCGACGGTGCTGCGCATATGTGGTCGTTAAAAGATGGCTATAATAGCTATTTAGCGACCTCGCCCGATGGTTCATCTACTGGCTTTGGTGCTTCGCTTTTAATTATTGATGACATCATTAAAAATGCTGAGGAAGCACATAATGAAAACGTTAAAGAAGCTCACTGGAGCTGGTTCACCAATACAATGCTTTCACGTTTAGAGGAAGGCGGAAAAATAATTATCATTATGACTCGTTGGGCAAGTGATGATTTAGCTGGTCGAGCCATTGAACATTTTGCGGATGATCCCAAATTCAAGCCTAAAGTTATCATGATGAAAGCCGTGCAGGATGATGGCACTATGTTATGTGATGATGTGTTATCAAAAGACAGCTACCTTTCTAAGGTCAGAGCGATGGGTGAAGATATTGCATCAGCTAACTATCAGCAAGAGCCTATTGATGTTAAGGGCCGTCTATATACATACTTTAGTACATACAAGGATATCCCAAGAGATGATAAGGGATATCCTTTATTTTCTGCAGTCAAGGCATATGTTGATTCTGCTGATACTGGTGAAGATTGGCTATGTGCTATTGTGTACGGTGTTTATAACGATAATGCTTATATATTAGACATTCTATTTACTGATGCGCCTATGGAGGTTACTGAAAGGAAAACCGCAGAATTATTGCATCGTAACGGAGTGAATGTTGGTGATATTGAATCTAATAACGGTGGCCGTGGATTTGCTCGTAACGTTAAGCGAATTCTTAAAGATGAATATCCCGGCAATCGTACTAAGATTGTCACGTTCCATCAAAGCAAAAATAAAGAGGCTAGAATATTATCTAACTCTACACAAGTTATGGATCACGTATTATATCCTGAAAACTTTAAAGAACTATGGCCGGAATACTATTCGGCTATGTACAAATATCAGCGTAAGGGCAAAAATGCTCATGATGACGCACCGGATGCAACAACTGGTGTTGTTGAGCGGTTAAATGCTCCGGTCATTAAGTCCATTAATTCCAATATTTATTAGGAGGTTAATTTATTCATGTATATTAGCAGCGAACAGAAATATGCATATAAGCTGTTGCATGATGCATATTATGGTTCTGGGCTATTTTCATTAGGGAGAGGGTTAAAGCAGCACCCTAGAGAAAGCCTAGATAATTATAATTTCCGAAAGATGCTATCAAGTTATTCTAATCATATTGCACCAATTGTTAATGCTAACGTTGACCCAATATTTAATGATGAGATTAGACGTGAGTACAATTCTACAGCAAAATTTGATGTATTTTTGAAAAATGCTGATAGATTGGGGACATCATTACAAGAATATATCCAACAGCAAGCTATAATAGCAAAGCTGTATGGAGTGGTTTATGTTATTGTTAACAACGAGGCTGAATTTGGGGCAAGTGTTGCCGATAATGTGAAAGATAGACGACTTCCTTACTTGCTATCTGTTGAGCCTGCTGATGTAACAGGCTGGAAACTAGATAATGAGGGCCGTATTATTCGTTTCGAATATAAAGAGTCAATCATTGATGATAATGGGAAGACAAAAATTATTTATCACGAGTGGACTGATACCGATTGGAAAATTCGAGATAAAGGAAAAGGCGTTATTGCAGAGGGCGAGCATAATCTCGGTCGTGTGCCGGTAGTTCAATGGTTCGGTCGTAGTACTAAAAAAACTACAGTATTACCTCATCCAGAGTTTTACTCATTGGCACAAAAGAACTATCGCCTATATCATTTAGATAGCCTATTAACGCAAATACTTAATTCTCAGACATTCTCTACTTTAACAATGCCATCAGATGAAAGCGTTGAGGATCTAACACTTGGGGTCAATAATGTATTGTTGTATCCATCTGAGTCTAGCCATCCACCAGCATATATTGCTCCGGATAAGGGACCAGCTGAGATTATCATGAAAGAAAAAGACTCTGAAATTAAAGAGATGTACCGCATCGGTGGCGTTGATTCTGTAGTAGGGGTTCAGCAAGAAAAATCCGGTGTAGCAAAGCAATGGGCGTTTAAACGAACCAATCAACGACTGGCAAATTTTGCAGTACAATGTGAGAATGCGGAAAAAGCAATTATTGAACTATATGAATTGTGGACAAATGAGCATTTATCCTATAAATGTGAGTATCCAAGAGACTTTGATATTAATGATGTAGCTGATGTATTATCGCAGGGGCAACAAGCATTAGATCTTGGCTTTAAATCTAAAACCTATTATGCGGAAGTTGTTAAAAGAGTTCTCGATGGATATATGCCAAACATCGATGACGAGGTTTATGATGATATCATTAAAGAAATTGAGGATTCAACACAACGAGATGTCCTTGATGTCACATATTCAAACAGTAGTGAGGGCGATGATGTAGATGAATAAGACTACAGAACAAACCATTCAGGATACTATTGATAAGTTTGAAAATGAAATTCGACGACTATTAGAAGCTGGTTATGCCCCACAAACTGCAGTACGAAAAGCGTATAATAAATACCCCGTTATGGATGCCATGCGGGGTGTTTTAATATCTGAGTTAATTCGTGAATGTGCCAAAGGATATGGGGCTGATATTGGCGTAACCGGCAATGCAATTAAAAGTGCTATTATAAAAGGCATGCCATATAGTCTAAAAACGATTTCTAAGGCCATGCAAGATGCGTGGGCACCTGATGGCTTAAACTTATCTGAGCGACTACATAATGCGTCAAATCGTGTCAAAAACGATGTTGCAGAAGCAATATCCGATGCAATGAAGAAAGGACAGGATACATTAGCTACAGCAAAGGCCATATTCGATGGCTATGGTGGCAATTCTGTAATTTCAAAAGCTGATTTACCTGATTTTTTGGGGAAGCTTCGCAAGTTGCCGATTCCATTGCCTAATGATGAAGCTGGGAAAGATATGCTTAAATATCAGCTTCGTAAAGTTCGCCGATTAGTTGAGCAAGAAACTACGCCGGGGCTTAGAGCTGCATATAGTGAGTTGATTGATGCTGTTGAAAAGAGCAATACAGCCACTTTAAATCATGCCATATATGTTGCGACTCAGGAAAAGGCTCGTTATCATGCTGAGCGTATCGCTAGGACTGAAAGGGCTCGTGCATATGCAGAGGGCGAAATTGCAAGGCATATGGATGATCCCGATGTAGTTGCATTTCAATGGAAATTGAGTACACGACATCCGGTGGTTGATATATGTGATGTATATGCAAATGCTGATTTATATGGACTCGGAAAAGGGATTTATCCTAAAGATAAATTCCCTCATTTACCCGCACATCCGCATTGCATATGTCGTATTAAGCCAATTATAGAAGGTATGATTGATACTGCATCAGCCAAGCCAAATATAGAAGCTGGAGGGCTAGCATACTTGAAGTCATTACCGAAGCGGGAGCAAGAGCGCATTTTAGGCGTAAATGGTCGCAATTTAGTAATGAATGGGCATGCATCATGGACTGAGGAAGCTAGGGGCTGGGATGGTGCCGTATTTAAAAGCAGGCTGCCTGTTATTGAGTCATTGAAAAATTATATTAAGAATGGAAAAATTAATATTGAGGATCTTTCAAAGCGTCGGGAGTTTGAAACAATAGATGATGTTAGACATCGTGTTATTGATTATATTAACTCACCATACTTTAATAGCAGCTATGTGATGCGGCAAAGCATGCATATAAAAGGTGGTAAGCTTTACGATAAAACACAAAATAAAAGCTATTATAACCACGAAATCCCTCATGCTGATGTTATAAAGGCCATACAGGAAGGCGTTTATAGTGGTATTAGGTTTACTCGAAAGGGCGATTGGAATCATAAAATAATGGTTGATATATCCCCTCATATTGGGTATGATGTAAATGCAAGGAGCGGAACAAAGCAGAAAACTAGCCTTGCAACTGTACATGTATCAGGAAAGGGTATTCATATAGTGCCGAAGGGAAGTGAACGGAAATGACAGAAGAACAACTTTATAAACGCTATAATGAGATTCGTTCAGAAGATGTAGAAGTCAGATTCGTTGACGGTGACACCATGACTGGTAAATTAGATTCGTTTACATCAGGTGTGAATAATGAGCCTGATGAAGCATCAATATATGTTGACGAATATGAATTGTATGCCAGTGAAATCGCAGAAATACGAGAAATTTAAAACTTAATTTAACCAATCAAGCACTTGCTTATGCAGGTGCTTTTTTATTTGCCTTTTTAGTATCGCAGGCGAAAAAGAACGAGACCGCAGTCGTGTGGTGTGGCACACGAAAATAAAGCGAAGTGGGAAAGGTATATTTTACAGGAGGTCATGATGACAAAAGAGGAATTAATCAAGTTAGGATTAACAGAAGAGCAGGCAGAGGCGGTGACTAAGGATTATGGGGAGAATTATGTGTCCAAAAGTCAATTTAACGCCAAAAATGATGAGGCAAAAACGGCTAAGGCGGCAAAAGAAGCCTCCGAACGTTTGCTTGCTGAGGCGCAAGGCAAGTTAGAAAAAATTAACTCCACAGGGATTAAGGATGATGCTGGCATCGTTGCCATGCAAGAACGGATTAAAACCTTAGAAGATTCCGTAGAAGCCGAACGTAAAGCCCGTGAAGATGCTGATGCACAACGTATCCAATCCGAAATAGCTGCAGCAGTTGTAGATTCTTTAACAAAGCGAAATGCTATGGATCCAAAAGAATTTTCCAAATTGATTGTTAGCAAGATTAAGGTCAATGAAGATGGCACTTATGGATATGTTAAATCTGACGGGACCAGCGGAACTGTTGACGATTGCGTTGATGAATGGCTTAAAGGGAAAGACTATGCGATTAAAGATAGTCAAAAACGTGGAAGCGGTTCAGGAAACGGTGGCGCCGGTAATGGTGGGGAAGGCAACAAGCCTGCTGGATTAAAAGGGGCTGTAGCGGCAGCTATTGAAGCCCAACAATGTGAATAATTTATTTAACGGAGGTATTTAACTAATGGCAATTACATTAGCTGAAGCAAAACTTAACGTACAAGACGATTTGCAAATGGGGATTATTGATGAGTTCCGCAAATCGTCCTTTTTATTTGATAACTTAACTTTCGACGATTGTGTATCTCCTACCGGTGGTGGTGGCACGTTAACATATGGCTACACTCGCTTACTCACTCAACCTACAGCAGATTTCCGTGACATTAATTCGGAATATACTCCACAATCTGTTACTCGTAAACGTTATACCGTTGATTTGAAAGTATTCGGCGGTGCCTTTGATATCGACCGTGTAATCGCTAAGATGGGCGGTATTATTGATGAAACCACCTTGCAAATTGAGCAAAAGGTAAAAGCTGCAGCTGCATTATTCAATGATACGGTTATCAATGGTGATTCAGGCGTTAATTCTAAAGCGTTTGATGGCTTGGATAAAGCACTTTTAGGCTCCTCTACTGAATACACACCAACAGCAGCAATCGATTTATCTGATAGCGCTGCTATTGATACGAATTACAAAGCATTTCTTGATCAACTTGATGAGTTCCTTTTAGCCTTGGATGGCACACCATCTGCAATTATGGGTAATACCAAATTGATTGCTAAAATCCGTGCAGTTGCTCGTCGGTCTGCGATGTACTCTACTAAATTAAACGAATTCGGACAACAAGTTGAATACTATGGCGTAACTCCATTGGTTGATCTTGGTGCAAAAGCTGGTTCCAATGATCCTGTAATTGGCATTAACGGTCAGGGCGAAACATCATTGTATGTTGCTCGTCTTGGCATCGATGGCTTCCATGGTGTTTCTTTGGCTGGCGATAATGTGGTTAATTTATGGTTGCCTGACTTCACCAACGCTGGTGCAGTTAAAAAAGGCGAGGTCGAAATGGTTGCCGCTGTTGCATTAAAAGCATCTAAGGCAGCAGGCGTATTCCGTAAAATTAAGGTTAAATAAGGAGGTCAATTATGCCGATTATTAAATCTCCAGTACCTGATTATACAGGTCAAACAGGTTCAGTTGTATTTGTGAATGGTGAAGGCTTCACCGAAGATGCCAACCACATTGAATGGTTTAAAGAGCACGGCTATGAAGTTGTGGAAGATAAACCTGTAAAGGAACCTAAAAATACAACCCCAAAGGCTAATAAAAATCCTAAGGATGAAAATCCTCCGGACAAAGCTCCTGAGGACAAAGCTCCTGAGGATAAAGAGCCTAAGGATGATGGCCCTGAGGATAAAACCTCCGGCAAGGGTTCTGGTAAAAAATAATTGCTATGAATAGCCGGGCTATATTTGAAAAGCGTATTCGTCAGGCTGTAAAAGCAAGCACTATAGATGTGAGAGAAACTGCGCAAGAACAACATAGATTTACCTCTCGAACAGGTAATCTTGAAAAGGCGATTGATTATCAAATTTCTAATAGTGGCATGCAAGGGGTCGTATTTCTTGACATTGATGTTGCGAAATATGGCCCTTTTGTGCATGAGGGAACTCCAGCTCATGTGATTAATCCACGATTCAAAAAGGTATTAAGATTTGTCCCTCGTGGTGGCAATGGATTCGTGTTTACTCGAAGGGTGTTTCATCCGGGAACGGCACCTGATCCATTCTTATATGATGCGTTGGAAAATAATATACCAAACATTATTAATATATTTTCACAATATACAGGCCATGCCTTGGATGATGTGGCTCGTGGGTTAGCTAAAGACGAATATTCAATAACATTTAATATGTAAGGGGTTTTAAATATGCTGTACAAATTTGAGGATATGGGGGAGCTATTCAATGATGAGTTACTAGGTGACGAAATAACTGCCAATACTGTTGAAAAGGCAGAACAGTGGTTATATGCATTTGGTAATCGTCTAGGTGTAAAGCCGGCTAAGATTATTCGTAGTTTTACAACCGATGAATTAGTGCTTGCTTATATCTATCGTGAAGTATGTGTAAATAAAGCATTTGCATTGCCGGGTTCTTACAGTAATAATGGCTCAACGGACGATTTTTACTCTAAAAAATTAGAATATTATGAATCCCGTATCAAGCAATTAGAATCTCGTATCACACCTGAACAGTTAACTGGCAACCCTACTGAATATAAGGGCTATCGCTCCGTTGAAATATACAGGGGGTAATATGTGGCTAGAATTAATGCAACATATTAAGTCTATTATTAAAAATAGCGGAGCTGCATTTAATGTCATGCTAGGTGCTGTGCGACCACAAGCAGCAAAGATTGACGGAAATGGGGTTATTATGATTATTCGTGGGGAAACTACGAGGGGAGATAATTCCATTCAATCTGAATTGCAACAAGAACTATATATTGAGGTTTGGGGACGTAACGACAACCCAGATTTGGAAGTCGGTTACGAAGTTATTGCTAATTTCGAAGATACGTTCGAGGCGATTATTAATGATCTACGCAAACGATGTGGTGAATTAGACGAAACTGCATGTATATTACAGAATACTGGCTATCAGATTATAGATTTAGTATGTACAAGTAAAACTGGCGACCATGATAGTGTACGGCCTTTAATTGGCACGCAATATCGCTTTATGGTTCGCCTTATTGATTTAAAAGAGGAAACTAACGGAGGTATTTTCTAATGGCACCAGCTGCAACACCTAAAAAATTATATAAACCGGCTCAAACCGCAATGCCTACAGCCGGTAAAAATTATCTTATCTATTTAAATGTAGGAACTGACGAAACTACAAATGCTGAGTGGCTTATCTTGGGCGGTCAACGTAGTGGTGATGTATCTCGTAAGGCAGACGCTATCGACGCATCCAGTAAAGATAGCGGCGGTTGGAAAGTTACAATTCCAGGTCAAAAAGAATGGTCTATCGACCTTGAAACACTACTTATGCCAAATGAAGAAAGCCTTGTATTGCTTGAAAAGGCGTTTTTAAATGATGAAAAAATTCATTTGAAATTCGAATATCCTGATAAGTCCTATATGACTGGCTATGCATCCGTTACAGAGTTGTCATTAAGTACTCCACACGATGATGTGGCTACATATAAAGGCAGCTTGAATGGTGCAGGTCCATTGTCTGAATTGAAAAAAGCCTAATTTATTAAGGAGTGTGCAAAATGAAAAAAATTAATTGTGATCTTTTCGCTATGGGCGAAACTATCTTTTTCAACATTGGTCGTATTGCCGAATTGGAACAGCTATGGGGTGAACCTATTTTCAAAGCAGTACAAAGTGGCACAATGACATTTAATCAGCTTATTACTGCGTTTGTTGTAGGTATGAAACAACACGGCAAAAAGCGTGATTATATCTATTATCAAGACAAACTACAAGAACTATTTGATGAGGGAACAGTCCAATATAGCGACCTTGTGCAGTTAATTGTGCAAGCCCTTATCGGTAGCGGTGTATTTGGCAAAGCTGCATATTACGCATTATTCCCAGAAGAGGCTGACGAGCAAGCACACTCCGAAGTTGAGGCTGAGGCAGACGCAAAAAACTAGAGGGGGGCTACACAGCCCCCTCTTTTAGTATTTGGATAACTAAGGCAGAGCGTATGGCTTATGGTCCACTTAATTTAAAGCCGTGGGAATTTATGAAATTGAGCCCTATGGAATATTACAAACTTGCCGAGGGCTATGAATTAAGAACGGAAATAGAGGACCGCAGACAGGCGTATTTTACGTGTCTAATGACTAACGTGCATATTGCTGGCAACAGAAAGTTGCGTGTCGAAGACATTATGAAACAATTACACCCTATGTCAGCAGCTAAACGCAAAACCGAAGAAAAGTTATTCATGGAAGAATTCAGACAGGCAGGAGGTGAGTTATAGATCTATGGCCGATACACAAATAAATGTCAAAATTGTTGGCTCGTCCAATAGTGCTGAACAGGCACTTGACCGTGTGGCAAAAAAAGCAGAACAGTCGCTAGGTAAAAGCATCTCAGATAGCCTTGATAATGTTAAGGCTAAGGCTCAAAAGGTCTTTGGGGTGGAAATTCCAGGGCTTATGAATGCAGCCAAAAGTGGTGCTGCCTTCGCAGGTGCTGCGATTGGTATTGAGGCAGCCGGCAGAGCGTTAAAAGACATGGCCGTAAGTGCAATTAAAACCACCGACCAACTAATCCAGTTGCGTGCTCGTATTAACCTTATCAATGACGGTACACAAAGTACTGCAGATATTATGGATAAGGTATATCAAGCAGCCAACCGTTCTCGTGGTAGCTACCTCGATATGGCTGATAGTGTTGCGAAGTTGAATATGCTTGCAAAGGACGCTTTCAGTTCAAATGATGAGGCTATTTATTTCGTTGAACAGTTAAATAAGCAATTTAAGATTGCCGGTGCTAGTGTGGAAGAAACTTCGTCCGCTATGTACCAATTAACACAGGCTATGGCAGCCGGTAAGCTACAAGGCGACGAATTCCATTCCATTATGGAAAATGCTCCTATGTTGGCACAATCTATCGCACAGGAAATGGGGTTGACTGTAGGCCAATTAAAGGAAATGAGCTCGCAAGGTTTAATCACGGCGGACATTATTAAGAACGCATTATTTAATAGTGCGGAAGAAACAAATGCCAAGTTCGCTGAAATTCCTTTGACATTCCAAGATATTGGCACTAAATTACAGAATGATCTAATCACCGCATTTCAACCAGTAATGGAGCAAATTGGCTCGATGGCAAGTTCTGATTTATTGGCCGGTGCACTTAATGAATTAGCGTTTTCATTCAAGGTAGTGGCTGCAGCTGCACAAGCTGCAATAGCAATTATCAAAGGTGCGTTCTCTGCATTAAGTATTACGATTGGCGTAATTAAGAATGTCATAACGAGCTTTGTTGGGATATTTACAACGTCGATGCCGGCAGTTAGGGCTGCCGTTGTAGGTATTACAACTGCTTTTATTGCATATAAGGCTGCGTTAATGCTATGCGGAACACAAGCAGCTGCATTGACGGTTAAGACAGTTGCATTGAAAGTTGCCGAATTGGCATCATCTGCTGCAACTAAGGCACATGCAGTGGCTATGGTGGCATTACGTTCTGCAATGGCGGCAAGTGCTACGGCATCAGCTTTCTTGGCTGCGGTTTTGGCAGGTGTAAGGGCTGCGTTTATGGCTGCAAGAAGTGGTGCATTAGCTGCGGCGGCAGCTCAAAAGGTTGTCAATTTAGTTATGAGGGCGAACCCTGTAGGGCTATTGATTTCAGTACTTTTAACATTGGTTAGTGTGTTCGCAACTGCTGCGGCAGCTGGCAATGGGTTCGGTAGTACACTTGGTTCTGTATTCTCAACAATCGTTCATACAGCCGTTTGGGGTGTTAATAAGATTATTGAGGCTTTGAACTGGTTAATCGCTAAACTCAATAGCGTTGGTGATAAAGTAGCCAAATTCTTTGGCGGAACATTTACTGCAATTCAACAAGTAGACACTATATCTGCTGACACTGCACAAGATATTGTCAACACTGCCGGTGATATTATGGGCCAAATTACATCAGGCTTATCTGGTGGCGGTGGTGGTGATCTTGACGTCGGTGGCGGTGGTGGTGCTGACACTGGCTCGGGTAAAGGCGGCAAAGGTGGCAAAGGTGGCAAAGGCGGTGGCGGTGGTAAAGGTAGCAAGGGCAAAGATCTTGCGAAAGAGGCCAAAGAAGTCCACGAAAAAATCTTGCAATCTTTCCTTGAAATGCAAGGCAATCAAGTTGAACTAATCGAACTTCAATATAAAAAGGAACGAGACGAGCTTGAAAAATCTAAGTCCGCCAATGCTAACTACCAAGAAGATTTGAAACGGCTTGATGAAGTTTATGCAGATAAGCGTATCAAGGCTAAGCAAGAAGAAATGGCAAAACTACGTGCCATTGAAACTGGCATTCGTGATATGCAGAAGAATTTTGCATTTAGTACTGCCTATAAAGACAGTACTGGCTCCGTATCTCCAGCAATGCAGTTGGCAAAAGATTATATCGATGCTATTGATACAATTGAGGACCGCTATGCAGAAATGTCTGACAATTTCATTAAAATGGACGCTATGCAGCAGCAAAAATACATTGATACTCTCAAAAAACGTGGCATTGAATTTGAAATGAGTGGCGAAGGTCAAATCTCATTTGAAAAGATGAAAAACGAAGAATTGTTAGCTTTACAAGAAGAGTATCGTAAAAAAGAATTGCAACAGCATATTGATCTTGTGAATGAAAAAGCCAAAATCGATGAGGCTATGCGCACTCAGAACTTTGAGGCACTTCAAGCTGCATTGACAGATGAGTATATTGCAGAGCAACAGCATTACGACTTAAAGAAACAGCTCCTTGAAGAGTGGAAACAGGCCGTATTCGATGCTAATTGGAACGGTCAACAAGTTTTATTCGATGCTGCAAATGCTGGTTTAGATAGTTTGCAAGGTTCTATCTCAGGACTTATTCAAGGTACAACAACTCTTATACAAACGTTCCAAAATCTTGGTAAAGCTATCCTCAAAACTATTGCGGATAGTGTTGCTCAATGGATAGCTGGTCAAATCAAACAAGCCGTATTTGGCAAGATGATGGCAGCTCAACAGGCTGCAACTGGTACTGCTGCGGCTAATGCTCAATATCCGGCATGGGCTGCGTTGGCACAACAAGTATCAATGGCGACATTTGGTGCTAGTGCTATCGCCGGTAATGCTGCATGGTCCGCTAATACTGCGGCAGGTAGTGCATTATCCCTTGCAAATAGTGCAACAAGTTTTGCATCTATAGGCGGTGGCAGATTAGAATTGCCTAAACTGGCAAACGGTGGTGTGGCTTATGGCTCGACGTATGCTGAGATTGGCGAAGGTAAGTATAAAGAGGCTGTTTTACCTCTAAGCGAAAGCACATACGATGAAATGGGTGCAGGCATAGCACGTGCCGGTGGTGGTGCTACTGGTGGCATTACGTTTAACGTATCCGCTATGGACGCTCATTCATTTGGTGATTGGTTAGAGAATTCGGCAGGACGTTCTTTACGTCAGTTTTTAGTTAATCAAAATCGAGAATTTGTGGCTACGGAGGGTACATGGTAATGGCTGATTTATTAAAATTCCCAGATATAAGAACCTTTGCGTGGAAGTCTACAAAGTCTCAAAAATGGGACACTAAAATCAAACGTACTGGAAGTGGTCGAGTGCGAACCATGACAATGTGGCAATATCCTCAATATACTATTACAACCGAATTTGCAATTTTAAGCCCAGAAGAACATAAGCGTCTTATGGGCTTTTATGCATCTGTTAAAGGCGGTACTGTTCCATTCTTGTGGTTAGATCCCGAGGACTATGAGGAAAAGGGCGTTCGTTTAGGTACTGGGGCTCAATCTGAATGGCAAGCAGTTCGCTTATATGGTGATTTCAGGGAGCCAGTAGCACATATTGAAAACCTAAAATTATACGCTAATGGTACGGCAGTTAATGCCATATCAGATAAAGGTGTTATAAGACTAGCTGCAGGCGTAAGTGTATCTCCAACTGCTATTATTACTGCTGATTACACTTACTATTGGAAAGTTATGTTCAGTGGTGATTATACGGACGAGGCTGTATTTAAAGACGTATTTAAGTCTAAATCGTTTAAATTGGTTACAGTGAGGTGATTATAAGTGAAACAAGTTAGCGAGGCTTTAAGCTTTCATTTAAGCAACTCACAGACATTTGTATCGTGCGACTTATACGAACTCAAACTCAAAAGCGGCATCTCTTACTATTGGGCAGACACCGATGTTGACGTTGTTTATGGTGGTAACACATACAAAGGCGATGGGCCAATTATTGTGCGTGAAAAGATTTCTACGAGCAGTACTGTTAGCGTTGATAAGTTGAACGTTACCATAACTGCTAATCAGTCCGACCAAATTGGTGGTGTACCTGTCTTAACTGTTGCCCATAATGGTGGTTTAGACGGTGCTACATTAAATTTAAGACGTGCTTTCTTTGGTGATAATGGAAACGTTATCGAATGTATTGATCTATTCAAGGGCATTTGTGAAGTTACACAGGGCGGTGGCTTTGCATTGAAAATAAATGCAAAATCAGTAGTTCAAAGGCTTAATATTGAATATCCTAACAGGCGATATTATCCACAATGCCCATACTCTATCTACTCAAAAGAGTGTGGCGTTGATATTACCAAGTATCGCAAGCGTGTTACTGTAATTGCGGTTACTGGTACCAATACCGTGCAGATTGACACTAGTTTTGAAAATGGCTATTACACTGCCGGTGGTATGGAGTGGATAAGCGGACCATTATCAGGGCAAGCAACTCAAATTATGGATAGTGCTACGAATACAATCGTTTATATGAGTGCAACTAATACTGCTCCTCGTGTTGGCGATGTAGCTTATATCTATCCAGGGTGCGACAAAACGCCTACAACTTGCAAGGCTAAGTTCAATAATTTTAGTAGGAACAGGGCAACGCCTTATGTTCCATTAAAGGAGACAATACGATGAGATTGACAACAGGTGAAATGATTGCCGAGGCTGCAAAAAAGTGGATAGGCACACCGTATCAAAATAATACTATGGTTCATGGTGTTGGTGTCGATTGCTCCTATTTGTTGGTTGCTGCGGTAGTTGATAGTGGTCTTATGAAACAAGAGGAATTGCCGATAGAAAATTATTCGAACGAATGGCATTTGCACCGTAGCGAAGAAAAGTATTTAAAATACGTTCAAAAAGTAGCTGACGAGGTTCCTATCGATGATATTCGTATCGGTGATTTTCTATTATATCAATATGGACGTTGCATTTCTCATGGTGCCATTTATGTCGGTAATAATTTAGTCGTGCATGCGTTTGTTGATCTAGGCGTTATCTATTCATCTATCGACGATGTATTATTCTATGACGCAAAGGGCAAAAGTCGCTTGCGTGCAGTTTATAGGTTCAGGAAAGGGGGCAAATAATGGGTTTTCTATTTAATCGAGGACGGAATACTACCAATCGAGCTGATATGATTTCCGATTTCATGATAAATACTGCCTCTTACGGTGAAGTAGTTCCAGAAGTACTGGGCACTACACGATTGAGTGGCAACATTATTTATTATGATGACTTCACCCCTCATGAACATAAAACCACCACACGAACTGGCAAGGGTGGTGGCTCAAAGCATACTGAAATAACCTACACATATACAGTGGCATGTGCTATTGGTTTATGCGAGGGCCCCATACAAGGTATAGGCAAGGTATGGCGAGATAAGGAAATATACGATTATCCTAATGAAAAAATTGAGCTTACCGCATATAAAGGCGATTATGAACAAACTCCATGGCCGTATGTTTTGTCTAAGCATCCGGAAAAGGCATTGCCTTATAGTGGCTTGGCATATATGGCCGGTGTGGTTGATTTGGGCGAGCGTGGTAGCTTGCCTCAATTCAACTTCGAAATAAAAGGCAAGTTGTTAGAGACTGGCGACGGTGTTGATGTAAACCCTGCGGACTATATTGTGCATGTGTTAAAGTCTATCGGCATTGATGATGTTAATATTGACGGTTTGGAACACTACAGGGAGTATTGCAAGGCAGCTGATATTCTTATCAGTACACCGCCAGATAGTAAAAGTACAAAGGCTCAAACTGTAATTAATGATATAGCAGAAATTACAAACAGCCTTGTGTTTTGGTCTACAGACCGACTTAAAATTGTACCGTTAGCAGATAAGCCTATAGGAACATGGAGCCCATATAATCAAATTCAATATAACTTGAACGCAGATGATCTTATTCCGTCTAGCGATGGGCAGTTAGTTGTCTATAAGCGGAAAGATAGCTCAGAAAGTTATAACCAAGCGACTGTTGAATTTATTAATCGTGCGAATAGTTATGAAAAGGAGACAGTCGCATTTGAAATTGTATCCGATGTGCAAAAAAATGGTTTAAAGCCAGCCTCCAAGAAGTCTGCACATTATCTATACACTAAGGCTAGGGCACAATACTATGCTGAGCAATTAGCCATGAAACGTCTATATGCTAAAAATCAATATACATTCCAGTTAGATTGGGCATTTTGTAGATTGGAGCCAGGCGACCTTGTTACACTTACTGATGAATTATGTGGTTTGAATAATCAAATTGTCGTTATAACATCTGTATCTGAGGCAGCAGACGGACAGTTAGAAATAACTGCCGAGGGTAAACCTCCAGGGACATATGCTCCTGCCAAGTACAATGTGCATGAGAATGCACGACCTTTCATTAATTACAATCAAGCTGCACCAAGCGTCAACGATGTGGCTATATTCCAAACCGTTGGCGATGTAGGTGGCAATCAAGTATTTGTTGGGGTTAATGCTCCGAGCGATTGGGGCGGTTGCTCCGTATGGATATCTGATACAGGCGAAAATTATCGTCGCATAGGATCTATTACTCAACAAGCTAGAATGGGCAGAACCAAAAATACGTTTGATAAGTCCGCCAATATGTGTGATGTAGTACTCAATCAAGGTGTGTTAAAAACTGTAACACATATCGATGCTGAACGTGCCAATACATTGTGTTGGATAAATGGCGAGGCATTGAGCTATGAAACTGTAGAAACTCATGCAGATAACTGGTATACGCTAAAAGGTTTAGTTCGTGGGCAATATGGCACTAATGCTATTAACCATAATGCAAATGAAAGGTTTGTCAGAGTGGACGAGGCTTTATTCCGTTATCCTTATCGTAAAGAAGATATTAATAAGAGTGTATATCTCAAGTTCACTTCGTTAAATCTGTTTGGTAGTAATGAACAGGGACTTGATGAGGTGCAAGAATATACCTATAAAATCGTTCCTTACTATATTCCAGAAGTCGATAATTTAACGTTATTTACTAAGTACTACGAAATAGGTAATGGGGTATTGTCATTTGATGTAGTAGCTCAATTTGATGTACCTCAAATCAATAGCTTTGATACTGTCGAGCTATGGTATCGTGAGGGCAATGCGGCATGGAAATATGGCGGAAATGGTAACGGACAAATCTCTATTAGTGGTTGCGAACTTGGACATACTTACGAAGTAAAAGCCGTTGTAAAAGACGTACATGGAAATACTTCGCAAGGTGTTACAAAGTCAATTACTGTTGTCATGAAAACAGAAGTACCAAACGCACCGCAAGGCTTTTCTGTTACTTTTAGCGATAAGGCCAATTTCAACTGGCTTGAAGTTCGTAATGCTGACGTTGATTTCTATGAATTGCGTTTAGATACACGAACAGGCCAAACCGATGGTTTGATTGGTAAAAGCAATAATACTACTTATAGTGGTATGTTGCGTGAACGTAGCGGCAAGGTCTATTTGTATGCACATAACCCATCAAAAGGCTATGGGGCACCGGCTGAGGTTACCTATAACGTACCAATTCCACCAAAGCCTATGAATATCAAATTAACTGGTACTATTAGCGGCATTGGGGTTATATTTGAAAGTATTCCAACAGGCTGCAAAGGTGCTAATGTATACGTTGATAGCAAAGCCTACTTTACTACTACAAATGCTCTTACAATTCCTTTAGAGGCTGGTGTATACAACGTAAAAGTGGCTTATGTTGATATATTCGGTGAGGGCCCTGCTACAGAGGCCGTTAGCGTGGCAGTTAAAGCTAAAATTGATAAAGAGCTACTCGATATGGAAAGCCTCGGCATATCTAATATGGATAAGGCTATCAATGATCTAAAAGGCGAAGTCGGCACAGTCAAGACTAGCGTTAATGGGTTTGAGAATAAACTCATCGACCAAGCGAGTGCATTTCAGCGCTCTTTGAGTGATTTAAACAGTAATGTAAACTCACAAATCACTCAAATATCCAACGGCATAGAGCTCAAAGTAACAAATGCACTTGGAAAGCTCGACGGCAAGGAACTTATAAGCCGTATTAACTTAACACCAGCAGGCACTAAGATTGACGGAAAGCTTTTGCATGTTACTGGACAAACTCTATTTGATAAAAATATTATCGCTAGAGGCATGATACAAGCTGGCGCAGTTACCGCCGATAATATCCATGTTGACAACCTAGCAGCTATCTCGGCCAATATAGGCGATTTGCAAGGCGGCACTATTACAGGTACCGTTATTAAAAATGCGTCTAATACGTTTAGCGTTGATGAAAACGGCAATATCCGAGGTGCCAATATTGCTGGCTCTAGGATAGACGCAAACAGCGTATATGCAAATGGCGAACCGCTTAAAAATACTAATTTTATGAGTGTGCACGTTGTAAGCGGTCAAAAAATTAACCTGCCTAGCGGATACAATTACGAGCGCTGTTTATTCTATGCAACTAACGTGAAAATGAATAAAGAGGCCACATATAAATTAAATGGTCGATATTTTAGCGACGAGGATATGCGCCAGATACATGACTTCAATAACCGATATTCGATGTACTGGAACGGAAAGCCAGACGGCGGCAGAATGGACGACCTCGAAGGCGGATATTGGCTACATGGCGAGCCGTTGCAAAATCGTGTATTCTTTCCTGATGGCGACACCCCAGCTGGTGGAACTTTCTCATATGGCCGAGGATATGCGAAGAATAATGCAGCTAGTCAAAACAATGACGGCCGCTGGTATAGAGGCTGCGGCGTAACTAAAGAGGGCTATTTTTATTTCTTTTATAATAGTGGCCGATTTGGTTATTATGGCGAGGCTGATTTACTCATAATTTCATTTTGGTAAAGGGGGTATATATGGACTTTATACGCAAAGAAAACGAAACTTTACATATAGGGGCTGACTGGCGGCGAGCATATACACTAACTACTGATATGGATATATCGGCAGGGCATGCAACATGCAAAGTTCGCAGTATTCAAGGTAAGCTACTATGTGAGGCTGAAACGAAGATACAGGATAAGACTGTATACGTTACTATACCCAGTGCTAAAACCTTAAAAATTAATAAAACCTACACTAAGGGCAATTATGATGTGTTTCTTGTTGTAGGCGATAATACTTTTAAAATGATCATGGGCGAAATTAACTTCATTCATGATGTATCAATGCATTAATTAAAAGGAGAAATAATTATGCCAAACGAACTTCAAAAAATCTTAGTTGAATTAGCTGATAAACCTCTAAATGTAAATCTAGGCTTAGGCGAAAAACCTGTCAATATGAATATTAACATTCCTGGCTTAAAAGGCGTTGACGGAACAGACGGCCGCAATGGTGCTGACGGCCTAAGTGCTTACGATATTGCTCAATTAGAGGGCTTTAGAGGTACTCGTCAAGAGTGGTTAGAATCCCTAAAAGCAAAAGTTGAGGTGCCTAATGCATTTACGGCGTTAAAACGTAAGAATATTTATTTGCCTAACGCTCAACTTGATACTATATTAACTAAGCTCATCGAGTTAATGGGTAATAGTATTGATGTGCCTGTTAAGCCTCTTGAATTTGACCAACCAGCAAATGGCCAAACCTATATAAATGTATATGGTCAGCCTCATTTTAAAGTTGCTTTGAGTGGTCAAGGTGTGCAAAGTGCTACAGTTATCGAGGATAGCGGTAAAGCAAAATTGAACCTAACTACACCTTTTGCGTCCGATGATGTGGATATTGAATATTTCAACTTACTAGATGAGTCTATCGGTACTTATAAAGTGCATGGAAATAGCGGCACTAAAACAACAATCGGTGATTATGAATTTATAAATGATTACGATACTCAAAATTACGAGTTCCCAGAGGTTACGACTGTAGGGGCTTATGCATTTGGTAGATCCGCCAAGACAATCAAATTGCCTAAAGCCGTTAGAATTGACAAAACTGCATTTAATAATTGCGCAGGTGTAACAGAAATTTATATCCCTAATTTTGTAATACAACAGGGTAATGAGTTCCAAACAATCAATATGTATGATCTCGTTAAATTAGTAGTAAACGAGGCGTCTGACGTTGAAGCATTAGCAAAAATGCTTTTGAGTCGAGGTAAAATCTATAATCAAGACGAAACTAAGCGCTTTGACAAAGAGTCTAAATCTTGGGTGCAAGCATAATTTAAACGTGGTAAGGGGAATAAATGCAAGAATTAACAAATTTCATGAGCGAGGCATGGCGAACTCTTACGGAGTCCTTTGTGCTTAAAGCTATCTTGGCTATTATTGCTGAGGTAGCTATCTATATGATTGGCCTAAAGCATGTTCAGGTGTTGGGTATCTTTATAATACTAGTATTATTAGACCTAGTAACTAAATGGGCTGCTATCGGCTATCAAATGCTAATTGATTTAGGGGCTCGCCCAGAGAATATAAGCGGTTCTGATAAGTATATCGCTATTCCTGCCGCTTGGGGTAAGGGCTTAATCAGCTCAAAGCATATGAGAAAGCCTTTTGTAACTAAAGTACTTACTTATTGCCTAGCTACTGCTGCAGCATGGTGCTTTGACTTTATGGCTGGAAACTATGCTTTTGCGGTTAATCTGGTATGGCTATATCTCGGCTCGGTTGAGTTCCTTTCCATTCTCGAGAATATGAGAGACGGTGGAAATAGCACAGTAACTGGGCTATTAGATATAGTCCACTCAAAAATAGATATGATTTTAAAAAAATAATTAGGTATTGGCTGCATTCGTAAAGGGTGCAGCCTTTTATATTGGGGGTGTAATATATGAAAATTGGCGAATATTTCGACGATTACGAATTTGCTTGTCATTGTGAGCGTCATGAGGTTGATGAAAACGGACACAATAAACTAGATCACATCATCGATAAAAGGCTCGTAGACCTGTTAGACAAAATTCGTGAACGCTTGGGCGTTCCTATTACCGTTAATAGTGGCTATCGTTGCCCAGAGCATAATGCCGAGGTTGGTGGCGTTCCTAATTCCTATCATACGCAAGGCGTAGCGGCAGACATTACCTATGACGGCATTGATGTAGACTATCTCGCACAGGTGGCCGAGGAATGCGGCGCCGACGGCATAGGCAAGTATTATTATCAAGACTTCATTCACGTAGACGTGCGAGGTTATGAGGCTCGCTGGAGTGATATGGACTAAATAGGGGGTTATCATGTATGAAAAAATTAAAACATACCTCGGAACGATTAAATCTAAGGTTACTATGCAGCGCCTTATTGTTGGTGCTGTTTGTGTGCTTTTCCTCTATGGCGTTGGCAGCCTCGCAAGTGGATATTTCACAGTCAGAGCCAACTATCAGCGTGCCATTGAGCGATTGGAACAGACTCAAAGGGCACTTAATGACAGCCGACGCCTCAATCGAGAACTCAACGAAATCATTGAAACAAGCCGACAGCTTAACCATGACGCAGGCGACAGAATTAAAAGAATTGAGGGTTATCAACAGCGAGAGGGCGAAAGCCTTAACCGAATTGAGGGAAATCAACGAGAAACAGGGGCAAGAATTAGAGAAAGCCTCGAGCAAAATAACAGAGCAAGAGGAGAGATTAAATCAAGCCTCGAACTCATTAGACGAATTGAAGAACGAAATCAAAAACAATAGGAGAACCGAGCAACGCTTGCGGCGTCAACGTGATACATGGGCCGCTGGTGGTGTGATTGGTTTTCTAATTGGCGCCGCTGGTGCCATTCGATGAAATCGAGGTGATCCATTATCTCCCTACTATATGAGGGTGGACATATAGTTTTGTGTTTTGATGATTGGTAAATTAATAGGCCTACTATGTTAAATATATACATTTAATGTAGTGGGCCTTTATTTTTTTGTAAATTTTCAAAAATGTACTTGCATTCTATTTGATTATATGTTATCATATAATCAAAGGTAAGGGAATTAAACTTACTGAATGATAAAACGAAAGGACATCACACACCATGAAAATTTTAATGACAGAAGATTTCACAGCAACATTACAAGATAATCAAAAGGATTTCTTGAAACTCATGTTTGACGGAGCATTAAGCGCAGCTCATTCAGCAGCTGCACAATATCGAGATGAATTTGATAAGCTTGATTTTGTGGCTAACATGAAAGCAACGTTTAATTATCAAAATCTTGGTGGTTTTGAGTCAAATCCGTTACTTGATGATTTAACTGAGATGTACTCAGATATCATGAACGCAGCTGCTGACAGATAATAAAATATGGCCCCTATAATAGGGGCCAACAAAATAATTATTTATATATTTAAGAGGTGTTATTATGAGTAATAAAAACCAATGGGGCGGCGCTCGTAAAGGAGCTGGGGCGCCTGTTACAGTAGGCGAAGAGGGGCGCCGTAAACCTAGAGCCATACAAATGAATAACGATGAATACGCAGCACTCAAAGCAGCAGCCGAAAAAGCAGGAATGAGCATATCTGAGTATGCTCGCAAAAAAATTTTTGAAGATCTATAAAATTATGCTTGCTTTCTGTTTGATTATATGATATTATATAATCAAAGATAAGACATAGTAGTAACGAAAGGGGATTACAATCATGTTAGAAATTATCAACCAATGCGCACCAGCAAAAAAACACCTTGCAACAGTAGAAACACCTTACGAGGCACTATCTTATATCGTTGATTTGTCAGCCAACACAATGGACGTAGACACAATTATAAATGATCCACAAAGTGGCTTGATTGAAGATATGCCAGAACTCATCGAGAAAGTAAAAAGCGGTCTTGAAATATTGATGAGTGCTGACGGCGAATATGCTGTATTTAATCCGAATGAACTAACAGTCGATACAGTCAACACATTACTATACGATGTGCGAATGAGCGATTATAAGGTTATCGAGGTAGAATAAGCATTATTGGGTAAAGCGATCCGCTTATATAAAAGTGGTTCGCTTTATGGCATGTATTGCCCACCATTATGTTGATATCTACCGTCCTTGAGATTTCAAGGACGGTTATTTTTATATGTAACTCATTTATTTTTGTAACTTAACAAAGCTTATTTTTGAATAGTATTATGTTTAGAAATAAATAAACGAGAATAAATAAGCAAATAAATAAGCAAAAAATAATCAAGAATAAATAATTAAGAATTAAGAATGAATAGTTAGTAATATATAATTAGTAATAGTAGAGGAAGTTATGGAACCTAGACCTATGATGGACCGCCTAGAAGCGGTATTCTCAATCGTAC